>Ga0164318_10000059_pt1 | contig 55615 bp, 41 predicted proteins | sample GuaBasSedimGuay9_FD_113734 | JGI IMG/M metagenome (GOLD analysis project Ga0164318, IMG submission 113734) | Subseafloor sediment microbial communities from Guaymas Basin, Gulf of California, Mexico - Guay9, Core 4571-4, 0-3 cm | ecosystem: Environmental > Aquatic > Marine > Hydrothermal vents... | reverse complement strand
TGCGCCACAGGTGGTAGGACCGGCTGTGACGTTCGATGCTCAGCAGGATACCGACGGAGGCCAGACATCCCACCATGGCCGTCCCGCCGTAACTGATGAACGGCAGCGGCACACCCACCACCGGAAAGATGCCCGTCACCATGGCGATGTTGGTCAAACCGTAGATGGCCAACCCGGTCGTCAGGCCCGCCGCCACGCAGCGTCCGAAACTGTCGGCCGCACGGTTGGCGATGCCGTAACCGCGCCACAGCAGCAGCCCCAGCAGGATGATCACCGGGATGGTCCCCAGCAGGCCGAATTCCTCCCCCAGCAGCGAGTAGATGAAATCCGTATGGGCCTCCGGCAGGAAGGCGAACTTGTTGTGGCTCTGACCCACGCCCAGGCCGTGCCACCCGCCCGCGCCCAGGCCCGTCAGGGAGGCCTTGACCTGGTACTGGTAGCTGCCCTCCTGCAGGCCCTTGAGCACGTCGCCCAGCCTCTCCCGGACCTTGGCCGACACCAGGATGATCAGGACCACCGTCACCGGAGGCAGCAGCAGCGCGCTCCACCGGATCCGCGGCGAGAGATCAGAAACCGCCAGGATGATCACCGTCATCCCCACCGTGACCATGGCGTTGCCGAAATTCGGCTGCCCGACCAGGAGCGCAAGCAGCGGCAGCACGCCGCAACCGAGGGCCAGCAGGACGGCCCTGGCGGTCGGTTGCGGGCGTCCGCGCTCCACGGTTACCCGCCCGGCCAGGAACATGATGAGGGCGATCTTGGCCGCTTCCACCGGCTGCACGGAAAATCCCATGATGTAGATCCAGCGGTTGATGGCGCGGTCGCCCTTGGTCACCAGGGTCATGGCGACCAGGAAGTAGCTGACGGCCACCAAGACCCAGGCCACGCCGGGGTGTCCGAAACGGTGGTAATCGACACGGAAGAGGACCCCCGCCACCAGCAGGCCGATCGAGATCATGACCAGGTGCTTGGCGATAAGGTAGTAGGAGCCCACCGGCGTGGCCGCGTGGCGGTTGAACGAACCCGCCCCGTACACCATGACCACCCCGTACAGCAGCATGCCGACCACCGCCAGCACCAGGGGCATGTCGGTGCTTTCGATGGTGCCGGCAAGATGTCTCAGTTTTCGTCGCACGGGGGCTCCTTCCCCATCGAACCCGGATTCCCGTCAGGGCCCGGAAATCATCTCGGCACCCAGACCGGCGACCGCGGCTGCGAAGGCCCGACCCCGGTCCCGGTAGTTGGCGAACATGTCGAAGCTGGCGCAGGCCGGGCTCAGCAGGACCGTGGCGTTGCCGATCTCGGCGGCCAGTTGCGCACCGCGGGTCACGGCCTCCTCCATTGTGCCTCCTGCGGCACAGGGAACCACGTCGTCCAGGGCCGCGGCTATGCGCGGCCCCTCCTCGCCTATGACCAGCACCGTGCGCACCGCGTCCATGACCTCGGCCAGGGGGGAATAATCCTCCCCCTTGCCGCTGCCGCCGGCGATCAGGATCACCGGCCGCGCGTACCCGCGCAGGCCCGCGCAGACCGCATGCACGTTGGTGGCCTTGGAATCGTTGACGAAATCCACGCCCCCCAGGCGGCCCACAAGCTGATGGCGGTGAGGCAGGCCCGGGAAATCCCTCAGTCCCGGGGCGATCTCTTCCGGCGCCAGCCCCATGGCCAGGGCCAGGGCGGCCACCGCCTGGGCGTTGATGCGGTTGGGCGGGGACGACAGGGCCAGCTCGGCCACCGGAACCAGGGGAAGGATCCCGCCGTCGCCGCCCTCGGCCACCAAGTCGCCCTCCTGTTCATAGATCCTGGCCCCCAGCTCGCGGGAACCGTACAGGATGCGGTCGGCCGACGTGGGCCAGGACACGGCCTCGGGACAGCCCGTCCAGACCACCAGGCTGCCGCCGACCGGGACGAGTCCGGCCATGATCCGTTTGGCCGCGTAGTAGGCCTCCAGGCTCCCGTACCGGTCCAGATGGTCGGGGGCCAGATTGAGCACCGCCGCGGCACGCGGGCTGAAGGTCCGCATGGTTTCGAGCTGGAAACTCGAGACCTCCACCACGGCCGCATCCCCCGGCGCCAGTTCGTCCGCCACCAGGGCCAGGGGCCGGCCCAGGTTGCCCACGGCCTCGACCCGCCGTCCTCCGTGACCCAGGACATGCGCGCACCAGGCCGTCACGGTGGATTTGCCGTTGGTGCCGGTGATCGCCACCAGCTCAGCACGGCAGAACCGGGAGGCCAGTTCCAGCTCGCCCATGACCTCCACCGTCTCCGGCAGGCCGGTGAGCAGGTCATGACCCGGCGGGACACCGGGGCTGATGACGACCGCCTCGGGCAATTTTCCCGGCGAAGGGCGGCGGCCGCCGGTCAGGAGATCGTCGACAGCCCGGGGTGCCAGATCGGTCAGGCCTTCACGCTCCCACCGGCGGCCCAGGGCCGCCTCGTTCCGGTCGTCTATGCCGACGACCCGGGCGCCGTGGCGACGCAACAGGGCCCCGGCGGCGCAGCCGCTGCGGGCGGCGCCCAACACCCAGAACACCTTGTCACGCACCTCCGGAACCATGCTCGGAAAACTCCCCTGCTACTGCAGTTTGAGGGATGACATGCCGACGACCAGCAGCAGGATGCCGATGATCCAGAACCGGACCACAACCTGGGTCTCCGACCAGCCTCCCAGTTCGAAATGATGGTGCAACGGGGCCATGCGGAAGATGCGCTTGCCGCCGGTACGCCTGTAGTACAGCACCTGCAACATGACCGACAGGGCCTCGGCCACGAACATGCCGCCGATGATCACCAGCAGGAACTCCCGCTTGACCAGGATGGCCACCGTGCCCAGGGCCCCGCCCAGCGCCAGACTTCCGGTATCGCCCATGAAGATCCGCGCCGGATGGGCGTTGAACCATAGGAAGCCCAGACCGGCCCCCACCACCGCAGCGCAGTAGACGGCCAGTTCCCCGGCCTGGGGAATGAACAGCAGGTTCAGGTAGTCCGCGAAGCCCGCGTGTCCGCTCAGGTAGGCGATGACCCCGAATCCCACGAAGGCCAGGCCGCTCAGGCCGATGGCCAGGCCGTCCAGGCCGTCGGCCAGGTTCACGGCGTTGCTCGTGGCTGTGACCACGAAGATGACCAGGGGAATGTACACCCAGCCCCAGTGGACCAAGGTGTTCTTGAACAGGGGTACGGTGCTGCTGGTGGCCAGTGCTCCCCCGTCCCCGCCGAAGACGAGGACGGCGCCCAGCACCAGGCCGTAGCTGACCTGGCCCACCAGCTTGAAACGCCCGACCATGCCCTTGGGGCGCTTCTTGACCACCTTCAGGTAATCGTCCAGGAAACCGATGGCCCCCATCCACACGGTGCCCAGCAGGGCCAGCTGGACGTAGCGATTGCCAAGGTCGGCCCACAGCAGGGTGGGCAGCACCACCGCGGTCAGCACCAGGACCCCGCCCATGGTCGGAGTACCCGTCTTGGCCTGATGGTGGGCGGGACCGTCGCTGCGGATGGTCTCGCCGATCTGCATCTGCTCCAGCTTGCGGATGACCCATCCGCCGAACAGGAAGCTGATCAGCAGCGCCGTCACCGCCGCGTAGGACGCACGGAATGTGATGTACTTGAAGACGTTCAGCGCCGACCAGTACTGGTGCAGAGGGTACAGCAATTGATAGAACATGACCTACGATCCTTGTGAAGCCGTCGTGATGCCGGGCAGATAATCCAGAACGATTTCCATGGCGGAACTGCGTGATCCCTTCAGGAGAACGACGTCCCGCGGCCGTGTGCGGGACCTGATCCAGTCGGCCGCCGCTTCCTGGTCGGGGCAATAGTGGACCTCGCCCCCCCTTTCGTCAAAGCCCTCGCCCAGGGGCCGGGCCCCGGCTCCCACCGCCACCACAACCTGCACGCCCAGATCAGCCAGGGAGCGCCCGGTTTCACGGTGCAGGCCGGCCGCGTCGTCGCCCAACTCGGCCATGGCCCCCAGGACGGCGCAGCTTTTTCCGCCGGACGCCAGTTCCACCAGGGCGCTGCCGGCCGCCAGCATGCTGCGCGGGTTGGCGTTGTAGCTGTCATCCAGGATCAGGCGCCCATCCCACCGCAGCAGATGGCTGCGATGGGGCGAGCCCTCGAACCGGGCCAGACCGGACCGCGCGGCCTCGTCGGATAGGCCCGCCGCCCGCACGGCCAGCAGGGCCGCGGTGAGGTTGGCCCCGTTGTGACGCCCGGGCAGGGGCGTTGGCCAGGACTCGCCGTCGATGACGGTCACCCAGCCGCGGCCCGGCACGGTCTTCCAGGTCCAACGGTGATCCCCCGCCTCTCGGCCCCAGGAGACCACCGGACAGCCCGCCCGCCGCCGCCATTGATCAAAGCCGGGACTGTCGGCGTTCAGAACCGCCGTCCCGTTCTCCGGCAGGGCGTCGAGCAGTTCCCCCTTGCCCCGGACCACGCCTTCCAGGGAACCGAACTCCGACAGGTGGGCAGCCGCCGCGTTGGTGATGACCCCGATGCTCGGCCGGACCAGGTCCGCCAGGAACGCGATCTGCCCCTCGCTCGAGGCCCCCATTTCCACCACCGCGAACCTGTGCTCCGCCTGCAGGCCCAGCAGGGTCAGGGGCACGCCCAGGCGGTTGTTGTGGTTGCCCGCGGTAGCCCAAACCCGCGCCGCACCGCCGAGCAGGGCCGCGCACAGGTCCTTGCAGGTAGTCTTCCCGTTGGAGCCGGTGATGCCGATGAGCGTCCCTTGCCAGCGGCTCCGGTGGCGACCGGCCAGAAAAGCCAGACCCTCGGCACCGTCACGACACAGCAACACCCCGGCGCCGGGAGCTGCAGGCAGACCGGCCAGGGCCTGCTCCCCTGACCATCCGTTTTCCCGCCCGGCCAGGACCCAGTGTCCGGTCGCCACGGCCCGGTCCAGAAAATCCCGTCCATCCACGTGTTCACCGGGCAGGGCCACGAACAGCTGGCCTTCGGTCAAGGTGCGTGAATCCAGGCCCGCACCCGACCACGCTCCATCCGCAGGCGTCAGCGCCTCGGCCGGTACCGGGACCAGACCGCCCTGACGGCAGCACCAGACTCCCACCAGCATTCCCGCAGCCATGAGATCGCGGGCCGCCAGATCGACCGGGTATCCCGCCGGGTCAACCATGATGTCCTCCGGCGGCGGCGATCCACTCGCGCACCAGATTACGGTCGTCCAGAGGCAAGACCTCGTCCCCGACCAGCTGGTAATCCTCGTGCCCCTTGCCGGCGATGACCACCACGTCCCGTTCTCCTGCTGCCGACAGGGCCTCTGCCACCGCGGCGCGACGATCAGGCTCCAGGTGTACGGTCCCCGCCCGGGGGGCGGCCACCGCCTTGACGCCCTTCATGATCTCCTCGTTGATGGCTGCGGGGTTCTCGCTGCGGGGATTGTCTGCGGTGATCCAGACCTCGTCCGCCAGTTCGGCCGCAACCTTGCCCATCAGCGGCCGCTTGCCCCGGTCCCTGTCCCCGCCGCAGCCGAAGACCACCAGCACCCGCCGGTCCGTCAACCCGCGGCAGGCAGAAAGCACGGCGGCCAGGGCATCGGGCGTGTGGGCATAATCCACCACCGCCAGACCGCCGACAGGCAGGACGAACCGCTCCAGGCGGCCGGGCACCTGCTGCAGGCTGTCCAGGGCCGTTACCGCCTCATCGCAAGGAAAGCCCGCCGCCAGCACGGCAGCCAGGGCGGCGGTCAGGTTTTCCACGTTATAAAGCCCCACCAGCGGACTTTCCACATGCAGGGGGTGGCCACGCCAGTCCAGGTCCAGGCTGGTCCCCGTCAGTTGAAGACGACTGCTTGTGACCGACAGGTCACAGCGGCGCGCGACGACCGGCCGCCCCGACACGGAGAACAGGACGGCGTCCGGATGCTCATGAGCCAGCGGTGCCAGACCCGGATCATCGGCATTGATGACCGCCTGCCCCCGCTCCGCCCGCAGCATCCCCAGGATGCGCGCCTTGGCCGCCAGGTAGGCGTCCAGGTCGGGATGATAATCGAGGTGGTCGCGCCCCAGATTGGTCATGACCGCTACGTCCAGTTCCAGTCCTGCGGCGCGCCGCTGGTCCAGGGCGTGGGAGGAGAGTTCCAGGGCCACGCTACGGCAACCCTCGGCGACCATGGTCTCGAGCCAGCGATACAGGTCCGGTCCCGCCGGCGTGGTCAACGGCGCAGGCTCCACGGTATCGACCGCCTGGTACCTGATGGTGCCCAGCAATCCGCAAGGTCCCCGCAACCTCTCCAGCACGCTGCGCAGCAGGAAGGCCACGGTGGTCTTGCCGTTGGTGCCGGTCACACCGGCGGTGAACAGGGTGCGGTCGGGTTCATTGGCCAGGGCCCTGGCCAGCAGGGCCGGCACGGGCCGCGAGTCGTCCACCACGACCAGGGCCGGGGCCCTCTCGAGCAGGCGAGGATCCAACCGCGTCTGCATATCCGCCATGATCACCAGGGCAGGACTGCCCGCCTCCAGGGCCGCGGCCAGGAACCGATGCCCGTCCGCCCGGACCCCCTTGACCGCCACGAAAATCGTTCCGCTGCCCGCTCGGCGGGAATCCGCGGTCACGGCCGTGATCTCCAGACCCTGGTCGCCCCTGACCTCGAGGGGTGCGATCGTCCTGACCAGGTCGTCCAGCTTCACGGCCACAGCCCCCCCATCTTAACCTGCACACGACGGTCGGCCAGGGGCTGGCCGGGGGGAACGTCCTGGTCCACGGCGTAACCGTTGCCGATCATCTCCACGTCAACCCCCAGGCGGGCCGCCAGCCCCCGAACCTGGCGGTCGCTCAGACCGTGAAAATCGGGGCAAAGCGAAGTCTCCTTCGGGCGGCCGGGCCGTCTGGGACCCACGGTCAGACTGATGGTCGTCCCCGGTGGACACATGGATCCCGGGCCCGGCAATTGTTCCACCACAATACCTTTGCGTTCGGCTCCCGCCAGGGTGAAACCCGCAGCCGTCAGACGCTGGGCGGCATTGGCCACGGTCAGGAACAGGACATCGGGAACCGCCGTGCGCCGACCGGGCCCGGCCACCGGAACCATGGCCGTACGGGAGCCGGGGACATCAGTCAACCAGTCCGTTTCGTTGCGGATCTCCCGCAGGATATCCCGGAAAAGGGGCACAGCGCTCTGGGATGCGAAGTGGAAGACGCCGCGGGGCTGGTTCAGGACCGTGAGGATCACCAGCCGGGGATCGTCCAGCGGAGCAATCCCGCCAAAGCTGGCCATGTAGGCACCCGAGGCCAGGGTGCGCCCGTCCCTGCTCATCTGGGCGGTGCCGGTCTTGCCGCCGGTGGTGATCCAGTCCATCCTGGCCGCGGTCCCCGTTCCCTCGGTCACCACCCGTCCCATGGCCAGCCTCACAAGCGCGGCCAGCTCGGGGGTCATGACCCGTCGCAAGGCCAGGGGAGGCAATTGCCGGGTGCGCCCCGTAGCGGGGCTTGTGATGTCGCGGATCAGACGCGGCGCGTAGAGCGTGCCCCCGTTGGCCACCGCGCACAGGGCCAATCCCAGTTGCAGGGGCGTGACAGCCACTTCCTGACCGATGGCCAGGGTGGACTTGGAGCGCCTGCTCCACTGCACCGGATCCCTCAGAATGCCTCCGGCTTGCCCGCGGTAGGGCAGGGTCGTCGGCTGGCCGAAACCGAACGCCACCAGATCACGGTAGAATTCACGGTCGCTGAGGTTCCCCACCGCGCGGGCGAAGTAGATGTTGCTGGACCTCGTGAAGGCCTGCATGAGGTTGAGGTTCCCGTACCGGTGATGGTTCTCATTGTCGATGGTGTAGCCGTCGAAACGGGGATCGCTGCAATCGAACACCGTGGCCGTGTCGATGGCGCAGTTGCCCAGCAGGGAGGCCATGGTGAAAATCTTGAACACCGATCCGGGTTCGTACTGACTCGTGAAATTGCAGTTGTTCCACACCGCAGGATCGGGATGAGGGCCCTGGCGGGTATCCATCAGGGGCCAGCTCGCGGCGGCCAGGACGTCGCCGTTGTGGGGATCCAGGATCAGCACCGACCCGCCCCGGGCCCCGCACCTTTCCACCGCGTCGGCCAGCCGGTCCTCGCTGATTGTCTGCAGCACGACGTCCAGGGTCAGGGTCAGATCCTCGCCGTCGACCGGTTCCTCCAGCACGATGCGGCCCAGGTCCCGGCTGCCCACGGGAGTCTTGACCAGCCGCGCCCGACCGGGTCTGCCCGCCAGATGGGAAGCCAGGCTGTACTCCAGCCCCGTGGCCACGGTATCCTCGGCGCCGTACCTGAAGAAGCCCACCAGGGAAGCCCCTACCCCGTCATGGGGATAGACCCTCGCCAGCTTGCCGTCCAGGGTCACGGCCTGGTCGCCCTCCAGGGCCAGTTTCTGCTGCCTGGTCAGGACCACATCATTGGCAAGGGGCAGGAAGCGGTCCCGGTACTCCCGGAGACGCTTCCGGATCACGGCCGCATCCAGCCCCAGAACCCGTGCGGTCAGGTCGGCGGTACGCTGCGGATCCTTGACCTTGGAAGAAGCGATCCCCACCTGCCAGGTGGTCACCGAAAGGGCCAGGGGACGTCCCTCCCTGTCCTCTAGACGCCCGCGTTCGGGCGACAGGGGGATGGTCTTGCCCCATACGACCTGGGCGATCTGTCCGTAATGGTCATGAGCGAAAACCTGGATCTGCACGATCCGGCCGGTCAACAGGAGTCCCGCGGCAACCACAAGGATACGCAGGGCCAGGAATACGCCCCGCATGTCCGTTGCCCCCGTCAAGGGGCCCCATCCCTGCCGTATACCGGCTCCAGCGTGACCATGGCACGGCCTCCGGTGCCGGCAAGGGGATCGGTCGCGGCTTCCAGCGGCGTCCCGGCCGAGAAATGCGCCAGCACCCGCCGCCAGATACCGAATTTTTCCCGAGCTTCCGGTACCGTCTGGACCAGGACCAGATGGGGCTGCCCGGTCACCACCAGGCCGAGTTCCTCCCTGGCCCGGGCCTGAATGACTGCGGGCCTGCTCAGGGAATTCCAGCGGGCCTGCAACAGTGCGGACCGGGCGTCCAGGAATTCCCGTTGATCATCGAGCTGGGCGATCTGCAACCGACAGGTCACCACCTGGTTGGATATGAACACCGCCCCGGCCAACAGCAACACCCCCAGCAGCACCAGGGGAACGGCCAAGGCCGCACCCCGCCCGAACAGGTCCTGCCGCTGGGCCATGAGGCCATATTCGTACCTGGAATAGTCCTGGCCGGAAACCGGGCGAACGCCTGATCCGCTCCACATCATGATGACGAAACCTCCTGCACCCTGCGGGCCGCCCGCAGACGGGCGCTGCGGGAACGTGGATTGGCTGCTTCCTCGGCGGGACCCGCCTTGACCGCCTTGCGCGTCAGGGGATCCAGCGTGCGCCGGTGCCCACAGCGGCAGGTCGGCAGTTCCGGCGGGCACAGGCAGTCACGGCGTTCCCGATCGATGAACCGCTTGACCTGGCGGTCCTCCAGGGAATGGTAGCTGATCACGACCATCACCCCCCCGGGGGCGAGCAGGGAGGGGATCTGTTCCAGCGCCGCCGCCAAGGCATCCATCTCATGGTTGACCGCGATACGCAGGGCCTGGAAGACCCGGCTGAGGACGGGGGTGGTTTTCTTTCCGGGCGGGACAAGTTTCTCGATTACCGCCCGCAAGGCGAAGGTGGTCGTGACAGGCTCCTCCGCACGTGCCCTGACCAGCGCCCGGGCGATACGGCGGCTGGCCCGTTCCTCCCCGAAGCGCCAGATCAGGTCGGCCAACTCCTTTTCGGGCAAATCGTTGACAAGATCGGCGGCGCATTTTCCCGAGCGCTGGTCGAACCGCAGGTCCAAAGGGCCATCCCGGCGGTAGCTGAACCCCAGGTTCGGATCGTCCAATTGCAGGGAACTGACGCCCAGGTCCAGCAGGATTCCCTCGACCCGGTCCCAACCATGATCGGAGGCGGCTTCCCGCATGCGGTCGAACGAACAACGCGCACAGCCCAGACGGGGATAACGGGCGGCGAGTTCGCCGCAGGCCGTGAAGGCGTCCGCGCTGAGGTCCAAACCCAGTACCTGGGCCCCGGCCTCGAGCATGGCCGTGGCGTGGCCCCCGAAACCGAATGTGCCGTCGATGATGCGCTTGCCCGGTCCCGGTTCGAGGAAGGCCAGTGATTCGGTGGCCAGAACCGGTGTGTGCCGGGCATCGCTCATGGCCGCCGGGTGCGCGGCGCCGCCGCGGGGCGGCGCCAGGTTGCCAGACCGGGTTCCGGCGCTCCCAGTTCGCGCTCCCAGTCCTCCATGACCAGGATCGCCTTGAGATACGCACTCCAGTTACGCAGGAAAAGCTGGTGGCCGTACTGCTTCAAGGTCCGGTTCCAGGCCAGGAGGGGGCCTGTACACCGGTAGTCCATGTGAATGAGACCGGAGCCGTCCAGGACGATCCGATGTCCCCTGTCCCCCAGGAAGGGCGCTATGCCGGCCAGCAACCTCTGCAGGCAGGCACGGTCCAGGATACCCGAGAGAGAGACCCACACAGTCCTGTCCCTGTGCGTGATCTCCATATCCAGCGTGGTGCGTGCGGCCTCCTGCCTCGCGGACTGCTGGGTGCTCTCTCTCGGCATGGCGGGATCCTTCCCTGGTTCGGCCCCTCCCTGGGCCTGTTATCCATTGACCCTGTTCCTGTCATGGCCGCCGGGCCGGTATCGATCCATCGATGCCCTGTGGCCCGGCGATCTCCGGCCGGCCTCCTTGCCGCCGGGATCCAACCGCCAACACGAAACTAGCGGAAGAACTCGTTGCTCAACTGCTCGTTCATCTCCTGGGGACTTGTGCTGATCTCGGGCAGGGACTCGGGATTCCACAGTTCCATGTAATCCCCCACCCCCACCACGGTCACTTTCTTCGACACGCCCGCCGCCGCCAGGAACCGTGCCGGGACGGCGATCCGTCCCTGGCTGTCGGGAGTCACCTCGTGGCTCGCGCGGGACATCATGCGCAGGAACTGACGTCGCTCCTTGCTGGGCGGCCCCTGGCGGACACGGTTGAAGTTCTCCAACCAGGTCGCATACGGCATCAGGGCCAGGGCCCCCTCGGGGCTGCTGGTCAAGACGTACTTCTCTTCCTCGTTGCCCGGAAGAGCCTTGCGAAACCTGAAAGGCAGGTTGAAGCGGCCTTTGGCATCGACGGCGCGGGTATATTCCCCCGTGAAGTTGCAGGGGGCTGAAGTCCAGGGAGATGCCGTTTCGTAGTGATTCATGCGCTCCAGATCAAATAAGGAAATCACCATGGATCGGCGGGGAAAAGTCAGGGTTTTGGCGGGAACTCATTACATCCGTGTAAGTTGTGCCGCTCCTGCGGCGTCCCGCCAACCCCTGGTCCTTCGTCAATTTTCACCTATTTCCACCATTTTTCCCCACTGCCAACCACCGCACAATAACCGGTCCCCACCGGGGTGGTCAAGCCCCTTTTCCCCTAATCTGGATTTTTTTTCTTGTGCCGCCGAAATTGTGTCCGACCACTTTGGATGCCCGATCCAGGCCTCCCTGGATTCCAATTACACGTTGCTAAATAAGGAGTTAGCCCCATATACCATGCCAGGAGATAGCCATGCACCAGCCCCTTCGCCAGTCATGGCACTAAACCACCTAACACACTTTCTGACAATTGCTTATGGATTAATCAAACCAAGTGGGAGAGGGAAAGACACAATTTCAGAGGCACAACCATCATACCACAAGGAGGCGGGCGCGATCACGCCAGGCAACCGCATACCCCCCCATCTCCTGCGCCATTTTCTCCAGCGCAGGCAAATGAAGTTCCGCCAGATGGCGTTCCACCTCGGCCGGGATGGCGGTAGCCCCGCTGGCGTTGACCTTGGTGATCAATCCAGGGGGCGTGAAGGGGGAAAGGCCGAGGAACTCGTGGATCTCGTCGAGAAACTCCACCGGTCGTCGCTGGATATCGTCGAAGAACATGACACGAAACCGGGCGGGCGGGACATATCGGCGCCAGAGATCGAGCATCGGCAGGTAATCACCGCGCAAGCGCGTGGAAGGGTCGTGCACATGGGAGAGGATCCGGTCGGTGGTCAGTTCGTCGCGCTTGCATCCGAGGTTGTAGGTGAGGTAGTGCACGACGTGGGACCAGTCGCGGTCGATGGGATCACGCAATATCAGGATGATCTTCACATCCGGCAGGAAAGACATGATTTCACGCACGGCGGTTTCACCCAGTCCGGAATAATGAGGCGTGATGTCGCCTGTCAGTCGGCCGCCGGCCGCCTCGAATAGCGAGCGGTACCACTTCGGCCCCGGCCGGCCGCGGTAGAAGCGCCACCGCCAGCGCACGGAATCCAGGGAATAGGTCTGCAGATAGTGGGAGATTTTCCCGGGGTTGAACCGCTGGAGGCTTTGCACGAACAGGTTGGGCTGCTGTTCCGCCCGATGCGTCTTGTCGTCGGGGCGGGCCACCATGATGGGGTGCCGCCTCGTGAAGTAGTTGAGTTCCTTGACGGGGGTCATCCAGGCGTCCGGATGCTGGGCGAGTTGCCGCCACAACCAGGTCGTGCCACCGCGCACGACACCGATGCCGAGGAAGTCAGGAGCGTGCTGGCCGCGGTCGTTGGTCATGGAATCGGAGCTCCGGCAAGAGATGGTGTATTGCGAACCGGCGCGATTTAAGCACACCGGTTCCCGGGAAGCAAGAGTCCGCCCTCCCGGCGGGGAAGATACCGGAGGCCGTGGCCGCAGCAGGCGTATCTAGGGACGACGGGTGAACAGGGAACGAAATGGATAACCGCTGGCGGAGAGGAAGCGCGCGATCATGAGGGCGGATCCGCAGGTGTAGGCGATGGTGCTGGCCCATCCCGCACCCACGGCACCGTGAACGGGGATCAGCCACAATCCAGCAACGATGTTGATGACCAGGGTTATGAGACTGGCCTGGGTATTCCAGTGGGGACGACCGCGCCCGATGAAATCCCCGGCCAGAACAGCCCCCGGCGCGAAGGCGACGATCCCCGGCAGAAGCGCCCGCAGGGCCGGCCCCGAGGCCACGTACGACCCGCCCGCCAGGAACGGCAGCAACGGGCCGGCCAGGAAATACAGGGGGATTCCCGCGGCCAGTGTCACCACCAACCCCAGTCTCACCGCCCCCAGGGAATCACGGTCGCCCGTGCCGTCACCCCGCTCGGCGGTGGCGCTGTGCACAAGCAGGGGAGTCAGGGCGCCGGGCAGCAGCCACAGCATCTCGCCGAAATACACGGCCACCGAATACACTCCCACCTCGGCTGCACCCCGGAAATGTTCGAGCAACGCCTGGTCCAGGCGCAGCAACAGAAAATACGCCACCGCCGACAGCTGTCCCAGCCAGCCTCTCCGAGCCAGGAACATCATCAGCCCTGTCAGGGACAGGGGCGGGTCGCCGGACGACCTGGTCGTGTCGCCGGCTACGGCTCCGGAGGCACCGACCACGGCGTGCCGGATTTCCCTGCCCGCCACCACGACAACCAGAAATCCCCCCAGCGCCTGGGCCGCCGCCACCAGCCCCACGGCCTTGCCCAGAGTCAGGGCCCCGGCCACCGCCGCGAGACAGACCAGTACCAGGTGGGTCAGCGCCCTGGTTCCGTTGATCACGGCCCCCACCACCAGCCGGCCGCGGGCCAGCAGATCATAGGAGAAGATCTCGAACAGCAGGATGCCCATGACCGCGCCGACGACCACGAATCCCAGCCCCGGGAACCAGCCCAGGTGGGCTGCGAGGAACCCCGCCGGCCCCGGCGCCATGGTCGCCGCCGCCAGGAGCAGCATCACCACCAACGCCCCCGCGGCCCACAGCAGCTGTGCCCTGAAGATCCTGGCGCCGGACGGGCTTCCCCGCCGCAGCAACGGGACGGCGGCCAGCCCCTGCCCCCCCGCCAGCAGGGAGGCGAGCAACAGAGCCAAGGCCAAGGTCAGGCTGTAGTGACCCTGGCCTTCGGGCCCCAGGATGGAGGCCACGATCAGGACCACCGCCGCGTTGGCGGCCACCTGCACGAGACGGCTGGCGAAGATGCGCGATCCGGGCCTGATGAGACTCACGAGCGCCTCCGCAGGGTATCGTGCCAGCGGACCCGGTGGCGGCCTGATCCCGCCGGCCCCCGGCGCAGTTTTCTCGCCAGTTTGAGGGCCGCCGATTCACTGGTGTAGTAGCCGCGCTGCTCCATCTGCGCACCAAAATATTTCTTGAAGGTCGACAGGGAGGCCGCGACACCGCTGGCGCCAAAATCCAGCCACAGCGCCCCGCGTCGGCAGGCCTCCACCATGTCGCCCCAGAAACAGAGCGTGGCCGGAAAATGGGAGCGGGCGTAGGCGGGATCCGTCACACCGTTCCAGGCGAACACCCTGTCGCCCAGGTGCAGATTCAGGTGGCCGCCGATGACCCGGTCCCCGATCTTCACGCAGGTGAAGAAGACATCGCCGGCGCCGTCACGATCCCCGGGGCCGTCGAGCAGGCTGTGCAGGAAGGATTCCGGCACCGGCTCCACTTTCCAGTGGCGGGCCGCCTGCAGATACAGTCGATAGTACCGCTCCAGCCAGGCCGGATCCTTGGTGGCGAACACTTCCGCTCCGCGCCGCAGGCCCCGGTTTCGTTCGTTGCGCTTGTTCATCACCAGCTTGTTCTTCTCCACGTCCTCGATACCGCCTGACAGGGAGACCACGGCTGTCGGGGCGTCATGGCGCAGCCAATCCCCCTCCCCCGCCAGCAGCGGCCCGTAGGCTTCCTCTCCCGAGGCGTTCAGGGCCATGCCCAGAGCGGTCAAGGGACCTCGGCGCAACGCCCGGAACCGGCGGACCAGCTCCAGAAACAACCTGCGCCGCGACATCTGGTCCAGTTGGCGGTGCAGAAGAGGGCCGCCTGTGGTGCCGTCGAGGCTGCTGTCCAACCGCCGGAGACGGCCGACCCTCCTGTCAACGGCGGCGAGACCGCCGATCAGTTCTCCCTCCTGCCGCACCGTGAGCACCAGCAGCTTCGCACCGTCGTAGCAACGGCGGACCGATTCCAGCCAGTGTGCGCAGTGCGTGTACTCGGCCGCCGGATCTGCCAGGACCAGGTCGTCCCAGTCCGCCGGCAACGAGGCCGACTGCTCGATGGTGTAGGGTTCGTGTCCGCCCACGGTGCCCATCACCCGACGGCGGCCTGGATGCTGGCCCGCACCACGGTCACCACGTCATCCACATCCTGCGGGGTCATGGCCGGAAAAAGAGGCAGACTGACGGCGGCCCGGAAGTAATGCTCCGTTTCCGGCAGGCGGTCACCGAACTCGACGGCCAACTCCCTGAAGGCCGGGTGATGGTGCAGGGGGATGAAATGGACCGATGAACCGATCCGGTTGGCGGTCAGGTCAGCGATCACACGATCCCGGCCGCCGGGAACGATGTCCGGATCCACCCGCAACAGGTAGAGATGCCAGGCGGAGGTCATCCCGTCGGCGACACGGGGCACCGTCACCCCGGGCAGGTCGGCCAGGGCCGAGGAATAGCTGCGGGCGATGGACGTACGCCGGGCCATGAACTCGTCGGCGCGGGCCAGCTGCCCCAGTCCGAGGGCCGCCGCGGGATCACTCAGGTGGTACTTCCAGCCTGGTTCGAGGATCTCGTAGTACCAGCCCCCCTTGTCGCCGTAGCGCTGCCAGGCGTTGCCGTCCATGCCGTGGAAACCGAGTCGTGCGATGCGATCGGCCAGGTGATCGTCGTCGCAGGTCACCAGCCCTCCGTCGCCGGTGGTGATGCACTTGGTAGCGTAGAAGGAGAACACGGTGGCGTCACAGCCGGAGCCGACAAGACGGCCGCCCTCTCGGGCACCGAAGCTGTGGGCCGCGTCGCGGACGATGCGCAGGCCGTTGGCTGTCGCCAGTTCGCGCAGCTCGGCCATGTCGCAGGGATGCCCGCCCATGTCCACGGGAATGATGGCACGAGTCCGGGGTGTGACGAGATCCCTGCATGAATCCGGGCTCATACACAGGGTAACGGGATCCACGTCGGCAAGTACGGGCTTCGCACCCCTGTGGACCACGGCGCTGAGCGTGGACACGAAAGTCAACGCCGGCAGGATCACCTCGTCCCCCGGTCCGACTTCCAGGGCCTCCAGGGCCAGGTGCAATCCCGCCGTGCAGCTCGATACGGGTTCCGCACGGGGGACCTGGAGATAGTCCGCGCAGGCCCGGCCGAACTCCCGCACCTTGGCCCCGTACGTCAGCCATCCCGAGCGCAGGACCTCGGCCACGGCGGCGATCTCCTGTTCGCTGACGTCGGGCCGGAAAAACGGCAGGAATTCGTCGCGCGAGATGAAGACCCTGCCTCCGATACCGCCCTCATTGCCGGTCATGGTCATCTCCCGTTCCAGGCCCCAGCACCGGGCTGTCCAGAAGATCAGCCAGCAGGCGGCGCAGCTGAGGAATATCGCCCTGGGCGGCGAGCTCCAACAGGGCCTCCTGGTCCGAAGGGCCCAGGGGCTCATCCGGCCCCTGGATGACCGCCTTGCGGATCAGGGGGTTGGCGCTGGGCAGGATCCGTTCCCGCGGTTCATGGAGGGCCTCGTGCATCTTCTCGCCCGGCCGCAGACCCGTGAAATCGATCTGGGGCCATGAATCGTCATCGGACGCCGCTACGCCCGAGAGCACAAGGAGGTTCTTGGCCAGTTCCAGGATGGAGACCGGTTCGCCCATCTCCAGGATGTAGGTCGCACCCGACTCGCCCAGCACCATGGCTTCGATCACCAGCAGCGCCGCCTCCTTGATGGTCATGAAGTAGCGCGTCATATCCGGATGCGTCACCGGCAGGGGCAGACCGGCCTCGATGCGTCGTTTGAAGAAGGGGATGACCGAGCCCCTGCTGCCCAGCACGTTGCCGAAGCGCACGGTCATCATCCGCGTCCCGCCGCCCTCGGCGGCCGCGCGCCGGACGACCTCCTCGGCCAGTTTCTTCGTCGCCCCCATGACGCTGGAGGGCTCGACGGCCTTGTCGGTGCTGATCAGCACGAAGCGCTCGGCGCCCACCGTCCGGGCCAGGTCCACCACGTTGGCCGTTCCGCCCACGTTGACCATGACGGCCTCTTCCGGGTTGTCCTCCATCAGGGGCACATGCTTGTGGGCCGCCGCATGAAGGACCAGGTCGGGAGCCATCCTCCCGGCGAGCACCGACATCCTCTTGCTGTCCCTGACATCGGCGACCACCAGTTGCAGGGGGGCCTGCGGAAAATCGTTGCGCAGGGATGCCTCCATTTCGAACAGGCTGTTCTCACCCCTGCCCAGCATGATCAGGCGGGCCGGCTCGAGAGGAAGCAGGCGGCGGCACAGCTCCCCGCCGATGGATCCGCCGGCCCCGGTGACCAGAACGGTCCGACCGCTGACAACCCGGCGGGCCGGTTCCTCCTGGAAGTCCACGCTCTCGCGCCCCAGCAGGTGCTCGGGACGGACCTCGGCCACCTGCTGGAAACTCACGTCGCCCAGGATGATGTCCCGCAGACCCGGCACGATGCGCAAGGGGCGCCCCGCCTTCTTGGCCAGCAGGACCAGCCGCCTGATCAGGGGGCCGCCGGCCGAAGGGATGGCCAGCAGGATCTGGTCGGCCCCCACCGTGTCGCAGGCGGCCTTCAGATCTTCCGTTCCACCGGTCACGGGAAGACCGCAGACGGTCGACCCCTGCAGCGCAGGATCATCATCCAGGAAGGCCACCGGTTCCACGGGCAGATCCTTGGCCTGGATCTCGTCCACGAGGGAGCGCCCGGCCGAACCGGCGCCGATGATCAGGACCCGCGGTTTTCGCATCAGCGCACCACGCTCAAGGGGATGGTCACCGCTTGGCCGGACCAGGAAACACGCACCACATAGGTCCCCGTGGCCGCCGTATCGCCGAAACGATTACGTCCGTCCCAGAAACCCTGGTCGGGCAGCACGCCGGTGTTGCGAAACACGAGTTCCCCCTCGAGGTTATAGACCTCCGCTTTCACTCCCGTGCCCCCCAGCTCATCCACGGGAAGCCCACCCAGCTTCACGGTACCGCCGCTATCGGTCGGATGCCAGGGATTGGGATAACAGTAGATCCCCGCTAGGTTCGCCTGGCCGGCACCGGCGCTTCCGCTGCCCACGTCGATGAGCACGGCGCCCCTGTCCGCCGAGAGCAGGACATGCCTGCCGTCCGGCGACACCGCCAGGTCGCGGTAGATCGTGCCGGGCAATGGTGCGATGACCCCCGTGGAGTAGAGCAACCCGTAGTTGGAATTGGCCAGGTAGTTGGGCAGGTCGATCCAGGCGTCGACGGTGACCTCGCCGCCGCGGGAGCTGATCCGGTTCACACCTGCCGTGCTGGTCACCCAGGCGTCCCCGTTGCCGTCGACCACCACGTCGGACACAGATCCGCTGACCAGGCCGGGCAGGAAGTTGCTGGTCTTCTCGCCGTAGGTCTCCAGGACGGTAGCCAGGCGCGAGACCGCATCGTAGCTGAAGCGCACCAGCCCGTTGCCGCCGGCCCAGATGCTCCCGTCGGGCGCCAGGGCCAAACCCTTGACTTTCTTGGGATCGCTGCCGGAGCCGAAGAAAGCCGTCAGGGGACCGTCCCAGCGGTCGTCGCTGAAATCGCTCCAGGTCAGGGGGTCGTCGGGTCCCTGCCCGTCCCCGTTGATGTCCCACCGCAGAAGGCCGTAGTCCTCGGCGGCGAACCACACCACGTCACGGCGCTCCACCAGGGCGCTCCAGATCCGGTTGGTGCTGGTGATGCCCCCCGTGTCCAACGGCAGGGTCAGCCACTGCCCGGGGTCGTCGCCGTGATCGGTATCCAGCAGCACGTCTACCTTCTCCGGATACTCCCGGCCCTCCTTCCAGACGATATCATGGGTGGTGATCAATGGTCCGTCCGGGTGCACGACCATGTCCAGGATGAAGGCTCCGGACATGCCCCCGTCGGCGGGAGTGTAGTAGGTGTCCTTCCCGGTGACAGGGTCGTGCCGGATCAGGCCGGTTGTGTACTGGGAGATCCAGACCTGGCCCTGCAGATCGCCGGTCATGGACAGGATGTTGCTGTAATGGTTGAACAGACCGTATTCATAGTCCGAATCCTCGGCCAGGGAATAGATATTGATCCAGGCGTCCTCGACTTTCAGGCCGGAAACCGCATTCGCCACGTAGGAGCCGACCCAGGCCGTCCCCTGGGTATCGAAAGCCACACCCTCGGCGTTGCGCACCAGGGGTGCCGCGAGGATATGGATTCCGGTCACTCCCTGATTCGAGACATGGCCGAGGTAGGCCTGGCCGGCGGAGCCGTCGGGCCGGGTCCACGGGCCGGAAAACCAGAGTTCCCGCCCCGAAGCCACCGCCGAACACCGGGACTCGGAAATGTCCACCGTGGTCCAGGTCTCGCCGTTCCAGCGGCGCAGAAGTCCGCTCCACTTTGTCCTGAGGGCATAGACCCCCGCCGGGCCGGCGGCGAGGTCGCCGACCGGGAAACCGAAATTACCCACCGCCTGCCACAATTCGAGCTCCGGGTCCCAGCCGTACACACCTTCCTCGGTTCCGGCCAGCAGTTGGTCCGCATCCGTGGTCACAAGGTCCGTGACCCCTCCCGCAGGGAGACCCTCGTTGAGGGTCGTGAACACGTTGCCCGCGAAGCGGGAGATCCCCGAAGGGGTGGCGATGAAGAGGTCGTCATGATAGAACACCAGGGCGTTGATATCGTTGTCGATCAAATCGTCCTGTTCGGCGGTGTAGATGTTTCCCGACAAGCCATCGGTGATCTGGCCCAAACCACCGTTACGCATCCCGTAGAACACCCGTTCGCTCTCACCGATGATCGTGCCCGTGACCGCCGTGATATCCAGGCTGCCCAGGTTGCTCGTGTATTGCCGGAAATCCGGATTCCCGCCGGGGTCGCCGATGCGGGTCAGCCCCCCGTCGGCGGTGGCCACCCAGAGGTACCTTCCGGTCCAGGCCAGATCCGTGATCTCGTTGCCTCCCAGACCGAGTCCGGCGTACCACCGCTCGCCATGCCCCGGGTCATCCACCGGACGCACGACCAGCCCGCCCCCATCCAATCCGCCATACACGAACCCGTCGTGTTCTAGCAGGCTCGTCATGTCGTGGGCGGCCAGCAGCGGCTGAAAAACCGGCTCGGCTTCCACTCCCGTGCCGATCATCAAGGCCAGGAAACCAGCCATGAGAACCCGTCCCGTCGGCATCCGACCGGATCCGTCACGGTGCCTGTCGCACATCATCATTCCACCTCGTTATGTTCAGCAACGGCCGCACCGGGCTGGTCGCCGTCGGCAGCAGGAACATGCCACCGGGACAAGCCACCCGGATGTGACCAGAAATAGCGGAAACCGGCCCAGCCCCGGGCCCGACCGGAGGCCCACAGGGCGCATGGTACAGGATCGCTGCCCCAGAAAACCAGCATACCCTCGGGATCAGGCTCCCGCCACTGGAGTCCGTCGGCTAGGCACCAGGGTCCCACCAGGGTGATCCTGCCCCTCAAGAGGGCGCACCCAAGATCCCACTGCCATGCCAGGGGCAATACGGCATCCTCGTCGGAAACCAGCACCCGGAGTTCCGGATCGAACCCCCAGGGGTCGCGCAAACGCAACGATTCCGACCGGAAATGGTGCCTGGAACGACCCCTGATCCGGTCCCACAGTCTGAAGGGACCGCAGATGATCATCAGCAGCGCACCCCCGACCAGATCCACCAGACGCCGTGCCGCCCCCTTCAACAACGAGGCCTGGTTCACTCCCCGCACCGCCCCGAGCCCGCCTCCGAACACCTCGACGCGGGCACCGGCCGCCAGCAACCATGAATGTCCCGTCTGCCACCGCAGGCGCACGCCCAGTCGGCGCAACTTGCCCCACATGCGCAGGGTCCCCGGCCCGGCCTCGTCCTCGGGCCAGATGACCACCTGCCCGGCGCGGTAGCGGCGGACCACGGCGTCGAGATCGGCAGGCTCGCCCAGCCAGGGGATTCTACCACCGCCCAGGGGTGGCAGCACGCCAGTGCCTTCGCGGGGACAGACATAGCCCACCAGGTCCACCCCCTCGGCCACAGGATCTCCCGCATCTTTCAGCCAGGCCGCGATCCGTCCGTGGGTTCCCACCAGCAGGGTCCTCTCCAGGGCCAGACGTCCCCGTTCCAGCCTGTGCAGCACCAGGTTCAGCAGCCGACGGGTCCCCGGGACGACGGTCACCAGCAGGGGCAGATAGATCAACAGGACGGCCCGGCTGATAACCTCCATGTGTCCCAGGTACGTGCTGGCAAGCAGCAGCATGAAAATCGTGCCGGCACGCTGCAGATCGCGCACCGGCTGCGATCCCCCGCGCAGGCTGCCGGGAGCATACCGTCCGCTGCCCAGGAAGACCACCGTGGACAGCAGCAGGGTGTAGATCAACAGGGGCGTATACTCGCTGAAGGCGAAGAGCTCCTGGGGAAAGAACCGGCCGGCCAACTTGCGCAGCCCATACGCCAGCACGAAGCCTCCGCCCACGAAGGTCATGTCCAGGAGCCAGAAGAGCAGCATCAACATGGGTTCCCGCCAGCGTTTGACCAGCCAGACCAGCAGACCCCATTTCTCGTAGAAGGAGATCATGCTGCCCAGATGCAGCCAGAAGGAGCGGTTGAAGGTCCTCTGCGCGCTGGCACGCCGATGCCGGTGCTGAAAACGCGCGTCCGGCGTGTAGAGCACCTCGCAACCGGCCTGCCACATCCGGTAGCACCAGTCAACGTCCTCGAAATAGAGAAAGAAGCGTTCGTCCATGGGACCGGTCCGCTCGAGGGCCTGGCCGCTGACCAGCATGCAGCCGCCCAGCACCCAGTCCACGGGCCGGGTCGTGTTGTGATCGAAATCGCGCATCAGGTGACGCTGAACGATGCTGCTGCGGGGAAAAAGCCTGCCGAGGAAGGTGCGCCTGAGCAAGAGGGTGCCCAGGGTGTAGAAACGGCGGCAGGACTCCTGGATGGAACCGTCCTCGTTCAGCAGCTGGGGCCCGATGATCCCGGCGCGGGGATGGGAACGGCCGCAATGGAGCAGACCGTCGATGGCCCCCGGCTGCACGACGATGTCGGGGTTGAGGATCAGGTACCACGCCGCCGGATGGGCCGCCATGCCCTGATTGCAACCACGTGCATATCCGGTGTTCTGACTGTTGAGAAGCCAATCCACACCGGTGAACCGTTCCCTGACCGCGGCCAGTCCCGGATCCGTGGAGGCGTTGTCCACCACGGTGACCCGGAAGGAACAGGAAGGCGGGTTGGCGAAGATCGATTCCAGGCAACGCTGGAGGTCGGCGCTGCTGTTGAAGTGGACGATGACGATCCCTAGGTCCAGGATCCCGTCCCTGTCCCTGTCTGCAACGGCGGACACCCCGGGGGACCTCAAGGTATGCGCCGCAGACGCAGGGTCCAGACCATGAACATGGCCTCCAGGATTATCCGCTTGGACATCTTCGAGACTCCGACCTGCCGGTCTACGAACATGATGGGAATTTCCTTGATGGTCAGGCCGCGCTTCCAGCAGTGGTAGTTCATCTCGATCTGGAAGGAATAGCCGTCGCTCTTGATCCTGTCCAGGGGCAGCTGTTCGAGAGTCGTCCGCCGGAAACACTTGAACCCGCCGGTGCTGTCCTTGATGGGCAGACCCGTCACCCACCGCGCGTACATGTTGGCGCCCACGCTCAGGACCAGGCGCCGCAACGGCCAGTTCACCACCGTGATGCCGTGCAGATAACGACTGCCCAGGACCAAGTCGTGGGTCTCGATGTGTTCGAGGAAAAGCGGCAGGGCCGCAGGATCGTGGCTGAAATCCGCATCCATCTCGAACACGGCCTCGAAATCGGTGTTGGCCAGGATCCACTGGAAACCCGCGATGTAGGCCGCGCCCAGCCCTTCCTTGAGCGGGCGCTCGAGGATGAGGATGCGGTCGCCGAACTCCGGCAGACCCTTGACCACATCGGCGGTCCCGTCGGGCGAGCTGTCGTCGACCACGAGCACGGACAGCCGCGGATCCTGTTCAAGGATCAGGGGCAGCAATCTGCCTACGTTCTCGGCCTCGTTGTAGGTGGGCACCACCACCACGGCCTTGCGCAGGTTCAAAGGCGGAGTGACGCCGGAACCGCCCCGGTTCTCGTTCATGCCTCTTGACCTCCGGTAGCTCTTGCACGCCGCATCAGGAAGAAATCCCCCAGCAGCAGGAACAGGACGATGATCACGCCACTGACGGTCAGGATCAATCCCAATTTCACGGCCGGATCCCCGTAGACGAAGCGTACCTCGTGCTCCCCCGGTTCGATCGCCACGGCCCGCAGCACGAGATCCGCCGTCAGCAGCGGCCTGGGTCGGCCATCGACCAGCACCCGCCAGCCCGGGGCGTTCATGTCCGCCAGGACCAGCACCGCGGCCACGGGGGTCGAGGTCTGCAGCACGACCTCGTTCATGCCGTCGACGAGGAACTTCACGGCCGGCAGAGCGGACTCTCCTTCCGTATCCGCGGCGACATCCGGTACCCCGCGCAGATCCCCGGCCAGGTGCACTACGGCGCCCGGATCGACGATACCGGCCTGGATCCCATCCAGGAAGGAGCCCAGGTCGTCCCCGCCCGGCAACGCCGCCACGGGTTCCCAGCGCGACACCAAGCGGGCCCGCGGAAGATAGGACCGCATCCTGTACAGGTAAGGCGCACTCCTGGTCAAAGGCCGCGGCACAAGATCCAGGCCCTGTTCGGCCAGCAGCGACAACTCCTGCTCATTGAATGGCCGGTCGAAGCTCACGAGCCTGGCAGCCAGCCAGGCGGCGATGCGCCCGGCGGGCAACTGTCCGTACAACCGCTTGCGAATGGTCTCGAAGGCCGCCAGCTTGGCCGGGTGGTATCCGCCCAGGGACCTGATGCCGTCGGCCATCCAGGTGTTGCGGCTCCCGTCCTGCCCCAGGGGGAACAACCTGTCGTGCCCCAGTTCGCGCTTGATGACATCCGCGTGGGGTCCGCTGGCGACATCCCGGGATGGTGGGTCCGTCACCAGGGGCACCGCCGGCATCAGGGCCGCCTGTCCTCCCTGCCCCTGCCCTACCCGCAGCAGGAAATCCTCCGGATGGGTGATCCGTGCATCCACCCGACCCAGATCCGCCACCACCAGCAGGCACAGCACCCAGGGCAGACCGTAGCGGGCGAACCCCTCTTTCCAACGGGCCAGTTGGAACGCCCCGGCGGCCAGCAACAGGAAGAATCCGATCCTGACCAGATCGTTCTTCTGCATGTCCCAGGCCGCTTCCAGAAGGACCGGGGCCGTGGGTTTCTGTTCCAGCCCCGCGAGCTTCTGCAGATGGTCCACATATCCCTGGTGAGCCAGGGACAGTCCCCCGGCCAGCAGCAGCACCAGACCCAGGATCCCGCAGACCGCCACGGGCAACCACCGGGGCCCGACGGCACGCCTTTCGCGCCATGCGGCCAGCCCGCGCGGAGCGGTCACCGCCAGGGCGAAGGACACCAGGATCAGGATCATCGAAGGAACCCGGAACTTGTTGAAGAAGGGCAGATGGCGGTACAGCAGTTCGTAGAACCCGAAACCGTAGTTGCCCCAGGAAACCAGGATGGCCAGCAAAGCCAGCACGCCCCAGACCACGGCCCAGCGCCGGCGGCCCCGGCCCCAGGCCAGCCCCGCCAGCAACAGGACGAGCCACCCGACGTAGTTGGGGTAATCGGTGAACGGCATGCGTCCCATGTAGGTCGCCTGGCCGAAACCGGCATCCGAAGGCAGCACCAGGGTGGGCATTTCCTGGGGCGACAGGGACCATCCGGTGGCGTAGGCCAGGCCCACCCCCCCCCCGCCGGAGGTGTCCTGGCCCCGGATGGAGACCTTGGCGTAGCGCTGGACCGGCACCAGGAGGATCCCCGCGATGAGGAAGCCCAGGGCCAACCCCGCCACCAGTCTTCCGGCCCGCTGCAGACGCACGCCCGGGGACACCCCCCGCCAAGGGGTTTCCATGGGCCACAACACGGCCCACACGGCCAACCAGGCCATGAGGCCGAGGCTGTAATAGGCGATCTGGATGTGACCGCGAAGCAGTTGCAGCCCCACCAGCAGACCGGTCACGGCGATAGCCCGCAGGCGGCCGCCGTCCAGGATGCGCAAGGTCCAACCGACGAGCCAGGGCAGATACATGGCCGCCCCCAGCTTGGAGCCGTGGCCGTGCACGCCCCAGGCCACCACCTTGGGAAACAGCAGCCAGATCACCACGCCCAAAAGAACCTCGCCCTGGCCCAGCTTCCAGCGGCGCAACAGCCAGACCATCCCCAGACCGCCGAACAGCAGATGCCCCAGCATCCAAGTCAAGGGAGGAAAGCCCAGGCTGTTCTGCAGGAAGTTGAACAGAATCCCGGGCGGGTACAGGTACTTCACGTAGGCCAGGGAGCCGAAGCTCGGCATGCCCGCGAAAAGGTAGGGATTCCACAGGGGATACTCGCCACGGGACAGGGCCTGGTCGCCGATCTGCGAGAACATGAGGGAATTGCCGGCGTCGCTGCTCCGGAAGACCTCGCCCCGGAACACGGCCTCGGGATAGATGATCGCCAGCACCACCAGGATCAGGACCGTCATCTTCAGCCAGTAGCCCCAGCCTTGGTCGCAGGCCAACCAACGGGCCGGGCCGGCCGCGGACAGACCACTGCCGCCAGTCTCGGTGCTGGTCGAGGCCGGATGTCGCATACGTTGCTTGGCCACGGGGCCTCCCGGGAAAATCCCCTGCGGGGAAGGCGAGGGCACTGAACCAGGCCCGTCAGGTTGCGTTACAAACCATGTCGAATCATATCATTACGGACCGCGGCTGTCCAATGCCGCCACCCGGAAAGACCCGGCCGAATCCCGGGGCCGCCCGCCTACCGGCGGGGATAGGGCCGGTCCCGGATCTCGTCAATAATGCCGAGCCAGACCGCCGCTGCCGTGCCCATGCGCCCGTGCCACAGGTGAAAGACGGTGTGCCCGGACAGGTACACCAGTTGGCAGACCGCCAGCAGGGGCCACCGGTACCAGCGCCAGTGCTTGCGCAGCAGGCGCCAGTGGCTGCGGTTGCGCAACCAGACCTTCAGCGGCGAGGACTCGCCCACGGACATGCTGACCTTGTGCAGCACGATGGACCGCGGCACATGGAGAATCCTGCCACCTGCCGCCAGGATCCGCAGGGAATAGTCGGCGTCTTCCCCGTAGAAATGAAAGTCCTCGTCGAACAGCCCCACCTGCGCCAGGGCCTTCTGCCCCACCAGCAGGGCGCAACCGGTCCCGTAGTCCACGAACCGGGAATCCAGGGGCAGATCTCCCGCCACCATCCGGATCCCCTTGTGCCGCACCCAGCCGCACCAGCGGCCGATGATCCCGCCGTCGTACCAGATGCGCCCGGGGTCGGAGGCGTAACATATCCGCGGTGTTCCGGCCCAGGCCTCGGGTACGCAGGCAACCGCCTCGACCAGCCGCCGCAGACTGCCCTCGGGCACCACCGTGTCGTTGTTCAGCAACAGGATCCAGCCCGCGAAACCCTCCCGCTGGAGGGCCCTGAGGGCCAGGTTGCAGCCGCCGGCCCAGCGCAGGTTCCGGTCCGAGACGAGGATCTCGACCTCGGGATGGTGCCGCCTGGTCCAGGCCACCGAATCATCTGCCGAGGCGTTGTCCACCATGATCAGGCGCAGCGCGGGATAGCTCTCCTGGGCCAAGGACCCCAGGCAATCGGCCAGGACCTCGCGGCCGTTCCAGTTTATGACCACCACAGCCAGCGGCGGCAGACCGCCCTCTTCCCTGCGCCCGGTACCCTCAGACACGATCGGCGATCCTGTAGTCGCGCTCGGGGCGGCGCCCGGCCACGACCAGCTCGGCGATCAGGCCCAGGCTGATGAACTGGAAGGAGAGGATGATCAGGACCAGGCCCAGCAGCAGCATGGGCCGCAGGTGCAGACCGTGGCCGAGCAGCCAGTAGGCGAGGAAGTAGGCGCTGATCCCGCCGCCGACCGCCAGGAACAGCAGCCCCAGCCGTCCGAACATGTGCAGGGGCGAAGTGCGGCGGGCGTGCAGGAAATACACCGTCAGCAGGTCCAGGAAACCGTTGATGAAGCGGGCCGGGCCGTACTTGGTGCGGCCGTACTTGCGGGCGAAATGGCGCACGGGCTTTTCGGTGACCCGGAAGCCCTCCAGATGGGCCAGGGCCGGCACGTAGCGGTGCATCTCGCCGTAGATGCGCACCCGCCGTGTGACCCGGCGCCGGTAGGCCTTCAGGCCGCAGTTGAAATCGTGCAGCTTCAGGCCGCACATCCTGCTGGTGAACCAGTTGAAGATCCGGCTCGTCTTGTTCTTGATGAAGCTGTCCTTGCGGTCCTGCTTCCAGCCCGAGACCAGGTCCCAGCCTTCTTGGAGCTTGGCGATCAGGGACGGGATCTCGGCCGGATCGTCCTGCAGGTCGGCATCCATGGTGATGACGATGTCGCCTTTGGCCTCGTCGAAGCCGGCGGCCAGGGCGGCTGACTTGCCGAAGTTGCGGCCGAAACGGACCCCGTGGACCGCTGGATTCTCGGCCGCCAGGCTGCAGATGACCTCGAAGGTGCCGTCGCTGCTGCCGTCGTCGATGATCCAGATCCCGTGGGACAGGCCCAGGGGTTCGACCGCGGCGGTTATGCGCCGGACGAGTTCGGGCAGGGATTCGGCCTCGTTGAAGGCCGGCACCACGATGGCCAGATCCAGCAGCTCATCCCGACCGGTCTGTTCGCTGTTCAATCCGACGTCCTCCTGGCGATGGCCCACTCAGCCTCCCTGACCAGCCCCTCCCGGAAGCTGATGGTGGGCCGGTAGCCGATCACGGCTTCCACATGGGTACGGTCGGCGAAGGTGTTCTTCACGTCTCCCTTGGCCGTCTCCCCGTAGGTGATGCTGGCCTTCAGACCCGGAACGCGGGAGGTCAGGATCTCCTGGAGCATATCCAGGGCCTCGCTGAAGACCACGCGGCTGCCGCCGCCGGTATTGAAGACCTCCCAGGGAGAATCGCAGGCCACGGCCAGCAGATTCGATCGCACCGCATCGGCCACGTAGGTGAAATCGCGCGTCTGGGACCCGTCGCCGTAGACCTCGAAGGTACGCCCGTCCAGGGCCGCCTCGATGTACTTGCGAAAGGCCATGTCCGGCCGCTGGCGCGGGCCGAAGACGGTGAAGTAGCGCAGGCTGCTGGTGGGCACGCCGAAGTTCATGGAATACAGGACGCAAAGGTGCTCGGCCGCCATCTTGGTCACGCCGTAGGGCGACCGCGGCTGGGGAAGGGCCTGTTCGGTCACCGGCAGGACCTCCTGGTCGCCGTACACGGAACTGCTGCTCGAGTACACGAACCGCGCCAGATCAGAGGCGATTTCCGGCCGCCGACAGGCTTCCAGCAGACGCTGGGTTGACATCACGTTGCGCCCGACGTACTCCGCGAAATACTCTCCCCAACTGGCGCGCACTCCCGCCTGGGCCGCCAGGTGGAAACACACCCTCTTGCCCCGCAGCAGGGCCGTGGCGTCGAGGGTCTGCAGATCGTCCTGGACAAAGGTGAAATCGGGGTTGCCTGCGAAGCCGGCCATGTTCTCCCGCTTGAGCTGCGGATCGTAGTAATCTGTCAGGCAGTCCACGCCCGTGACCCTGCACCCCAGACCCAGCAGGGCCTCGGTCAAGGTGCTGCCGATGAAGCCGGCGCACCCTGTGACGACCACAGGCGTCCCAGGCGCCAGGATCTCCCTTACCGCCGCCGGAAGCTCGGCCGTCATTTTCTTCACTTCGGTTTCATTCATCAGTTCCGCTCTCGGTTGTGCTGTCCCGCCGCATCCTCGATGCGCTGCTGCTCGCGCTGCAGGGCCTCCTGCTGCATATCCTTCAGGGCCTGGACCATGTCCGGATCCCGTTCGCCGCTCTGGCGTTCCCAGTTCTCCATGACCCCCCGCGCCATGTCGCGCTGTCCCATGGCCTGGTAGATGGTGAACTGGACCTGATAGTAGAACTTGCGGTCCGGATGCGCCTGGATCTGCTCCTGGATCCACCCCAACGCCAGATCGCTGGCGCCTCCGCCCAGCATGCCGCGCAGCGCGGTGTAGACGACCTTCTCCTCCATCTCGGGCGGGACATTGCCCGACAGGGAACTCAGGAAGGCCTTGGCATCGTCGTCGCGATAATCCTGGACCAGCAGCAGGGGATAGAAATCCAGGGCCTGGTCGTTGAAAGGTTCGATGGCCAGACTGGCCTCGAAGGCGATGATGGACTTGGCCAGGTTCTCGCGGTAGGCCGCGCTGTCGGTCTCGGCCACCTTGTCGGCCATCAGGTAGAACTCGTAACCCGCCCGGTTCAACGCGGCCGGGTAGTTGCCCAGCAGGTGCACGGCGTTCTTGTTGCGGAAGATGTCCGTGCGGACCTTGCCCAGCATATGGTTCAGCGTGTTCAGCCGGCCGGCGTTCAGATCCCGTCCGCGCTGTCCGAGAACGATCTCGCCCTGCTCGGTAACGGGCAGACCGGTCATCCGGGCAAAGGCCTGTTGCCTTTCAGGAGTGTCGCCGGTCATGAGCGAACCCATCCGATACACGCCCAGGATGTTCTCCAGCACCCGCTGGGGATCGGTGGTGGGCAAACCGTCGGGCCCCTTGGTATCCACCAGGCGGTAGGCCATGCCCTCCATGCGCAGGTTGTTGTAGTACCGTTCCATGTTTTCCCGGGGAATGGTCACCGCGAAGAACACCGGCCTGTTCTTGCCGGCCCGGTTGGTGGTGATGATGTCGTGCAGGACGTAGTCCTTGACCATGACCAGGGTCCGTTTCCCCGTCTTGGGGTCGGCGAAGAGACGGGGCTGCAGGGCGTCGATCTCCGCGTCCGAACGCTTCATGTCCACGCCGTTTTCCGCATGCTTGATCTGCTTGATGTACCACGGGAGATTGACCAGGGACAGGTTCACCACCGAGACGTCTGTCCTGAATTTCTCCACGATCTGCAGGTACCAGATGGGGAAAGTGTCGTTGTCGCCGTTGGTGAAGACGATGGCGTTCTCATCCAGCCCCGCCATGATGTTCCAGGCGTACTCGTAGGCGATGCGGTTCTGGGAACGGTCGTGCTGGAAATACTTCGTCTGTCCCGGAGCCAGGGGCAACAGGGCCAGCAGCACGAGCAGGAATGCCGCCGCCTTGACGCCCGAACCCGGGGCGACGGCCTTGATGTCGGTCATCCAGTTGCCGCCCGAGGCCTCGATCTGGGCGGCGGATTCGCCCTCGTCACCGGCCAGGAAGCGCAACAGGGAACTCGCCCCCAGACCGATGAACACCGCGAAGAACATGAAGGCCGCGAAGTAGAAGTAGTCCCGGTCGCGAACCTCGTGGTCGGTGAAGTTCAGGTACAGGGTCAGGATCTCGCCGTTGATCAGGTAGGCCGTCAAGGGCACCAGGATCAGCAGCCGCACCCTGCGCAGCCCCTGGAACAGCCCGACCAGGGCCAGGAAGATGGGCCCCAGGACCGTGGTCAGCACCGTGAGGGCGCCCTTGCCCGGGCCCAGGAAATAGAACTGCTCCAGCAGGTAGTGGTAGAAATAGCCGAACTGCCACCCCAGGGGCGCCCTGCGCACCAGGGGATTCATGGGCGGATACTGCTCGCGGCGGATGACCTTCAGCAGGGTGTGGAAATTGTCCGGGTCCGTCTGGTTGATGATGGGCTCGGGGTTGGCCCCGGCGCGGATCATCATCATCGCGTGGACGGTCAGCCCCACGAAGAACAGGGTGCTGCCCAGCAGGACGAAATGCCTCCCCTGGACACTCCGGAAAATGACCAGCAGGACATAGATCCCCAGCAACAACATGATGAGGGCGTTGTTGCCGCTGGCGGTCGAGAGCAGGAAGATGGCCAGCCCGGCACTCATCAACAACAGATCGTAGATGGGCAGGCGATTGGGCCTGGCCAGCAGGACGAGCAGGAATATCCCCGGATAGGCCAGCAGGGTCCCCAGGTGGAACCCCACCCCCAATCCCAGCAGGTAGATGATCAGCAGCAGCAGGTTGTTGCTGCGCCACTGCTGACGGGTGTCATACCAGCGTACGGCCAGCCAGGAGAGCAGGGCCATCATGAATCCCGCCAGCCCGTAGACCTCGGCCTCGATGGCATTGTTCCAGAAGGTCTCGGAAAACGCCAGGAAGAAGGCGCCGACGATACCGCCCGCATGGGCCAGCCAGCCGGCGTCGGGGTCTGACCTCCGGGCCAGTTCCCAGATCAGCAGGTAGATGAAGGCCACGGCCAGGGCGCTGAAGAATGCCGACATGAAGTTCAGGGCGCGGGCCGTCTCGTAGCTGGGGCGGGTGATGTCGGCCTGTCCCAACAGGATATCGAAGACCCGCCCCACCAGGACGTACAGGGGGGTTCCCGGCTGATGGGGAATGCCCACGATGTGGCTTGTGGTCACGAATTCACCACAATCCCAGAAGTTGATCGTGGGTCCCATGGTGGAGGAGTAGACACCCAGGGCCACCAGGAAAACAGCGACGGCGACCAGGAACTGGGGACGGGATAATACGGATTTCGTCAAGACATCACCTTCGCACAGCTGGAATCCACCATGACGCGCGGCGACCACGCGAAAACGGGCCCGCAGAACCTAACACACGGCCGCACCGGCAACAACCAGCCAACCGGACCGTCACGAAACATCGACTGATTCGGAACCGTCGGCAGCCCCGGAAGTTCCGGTCCCTCCCCGGCGGGTCAGCAGCAGGATCCCGCCGCTGAGGCTGAAGAAGACCTGCACCAGGTAGGCGGCCACTTCCATGGCCACCGCCTGGGGTCCCGCCAGGCCCGACCAGGTCAGCAGACTCGCCGAGACGGATTCCCGCAGGCCGATGCCGTTGATGGTCACCGGCAGGGTCAGACTCACCGCCAGCACCGGGACCAGCACCAGCAGTTGCAGGATCTGGGATCCGTCCAGCACGTATCCAAGCCCCAGAGCCACCAGGATATGGGTGGCCATGCGCAGGGATTGGACCCCCATGCTGAACAGGAATACGCGCTGCAACAGACCGACCTGGGGCCGGTAGAGACCGAGTTCCCCCGTCACACGCTCCAGGGGGGCCGCCAGCCGCCCCAACCCGACACGGGTCAGCAGGGACACACCCCACCCGCCCAGACGGCGGGAAAGCAGCACCACCAGCACCAGCATCAGGATCAGCAGGACGGGGATCATCACCAGGGTGACCCCGGGCAACGGCACGCCCCCCAGGGCCGTGCCCAGCAGCACGAGCACCGCCGCCAGCGACAGCGCTCCCAGCCCGATGAGCCGGTCCAGCAGGGTCGCGCAGAACACCCCCAGCCGCCGTCCTTCCTGACCGCCCAGGTCAACGATCTTCCAGGCGTCGCCCCCGATGTTCGCAGGCAGGAAGTTGTTGAAGAACAGGCCGATGAAATAGACGCGCAGGATGCGTCGCCGCGAGACCCGGATGCCGCCGGCACGCAGGATCCAGGCCCACTGCAGGGCCCCGCCCAGCGCCGAGATCCCGTAGACCGCGAAGGCGGCCACCAGCAATCCCCAGCGGGGATGGGTCATGGCGGCGGTGATCTCGGTCAACGACAGGCGCGACAGGACGAACCAGATCAGCACCGAACTGATCAGGAGCTTGCCGGCGAACACCAGCAACGGGCGCAGGGACGAGCCCCGGGGTGCCGAACGCTCCCCCGTCATGAAGCGTCACCCCGGCCGGCGACCTCCTGGAAATAGGCCAGCGACTCGTCAACACAGCGCTGCCAGCTGAAGCCGGCCGCCCAGCGCCTGGCTGCTTCACTGAACCTGGACCAGGTTTCCCGGTCCCTCAGCAGACCCAGGGCGGCCGCGGCCATGGCCCGGTGGTCGCCGTAGGGGACCAGCAGTCCGGTCTCCCCGTCGCGCACAGAATCCTTCAGGCCCGGGCGATCGCTGGCGACGACCGGCAACCCGCACTGGTTGGCCTCGATCACGGTCAGCCCCCATCCTTCCTTGGGGCTGGGATTCAGGAACACGTGACAGCGGTGCAGGGTCCTGACCAGTTCGTCCCAGGGCTGGAACCCCCTGAACTCCACCACCTCGTCCAGGCCGAGTCTCGTGCACAGGCGGCGCAGACGGGCTTCGTCCGGCCCCCGTCCCATGACCAGCATGCGGGCCCGGGGCAGCTCCCGGTGGATGACATCGAAAGCCCGCAGGGCCACATCGATGCTCTTGTAGCGGAGCAGGCGGCTCCAGGTGACCACCAGGGGCGCCTCATCTTCCCTGGGCGGCGGATCATCAAGGGTGAAACGGGCGTGATCCATGCCGCAGTAGATGGTCCGGATGCGTTCGGGATCCAGCCCCCGGGCGATGAGGTCGTCCCGGGTCGAGGGGCTGATGACCTCGAAATCCACATCGCGGTACAGATGCCGGATGAGACTTTCGGCCGCGTACACATAGCTGGCCGTCACCGGGTTGGTTTCCCGGTAGACTGTCCGCCCGAACAGGTGCGGCACGACGGCGACCAGCGGAACACCGTCGCGGTAAAGGGGCGTGTAGAAGGGGATCTTGTTGATGTCCTCGACCAGCAGGTCGTAGCGGCTGCGGCGCAGCATGCTACGGACCACCGGCGGCAGCACGAAATTGGCCACGGCCCAGTGGCCGCGGCGGTGGATGTTCACACCGTCGATGACCCCGGTGCGCGGCGCACCCTCATAGCCGCTGCAGACCAGATCGACTTCCCAACCCGCCGCCGCAGCCCCCTTGAGGATGTGGTGCAGGTGCAGTTCGGCCCCGCCCCCCAGGGGGTCCTCGATATCCCGCCAGTTCACCGCGAGCAGTTTCAGGGAACGTCCTCCGCGCTGGAGATCAACGGCCGGACCCCGGCCGGGGCTTGCGACCGATGACCCCGATGGTCGGCGTGGTGTAAAGGGACAATCGCTTGCCGCCGAACCAGTCGCGCCACTTCTCGCCCAGCCGGGCCAGCGGCCCGATGGGCTCCGGATGCATGGGCAGTTTCCAGCCCAACCTGGTCACAAGCACCTTGCGCAGGGCGCGGTACCAGAGCCCCGGCACCATCCAGTCGCCGTAGCTGCGCACCAGTTCCAAACCCTGGCCCGCCATGATCCGTTCCAGCTGGCCGACGGTGAACTGGGTCTCCCAGCCGGCGAACCAGCGGTTCAGGGCGATGAGGACCTGCTTGCCCAGGGTGTAGTAGTGGAAGGTCTGGGGCACGTCCACCACCAGGAAACCGCCCGGCTTGAGGATGCGGATGTTGTCCTGCAACAGGGGCAGCGGATCGCGGAAATGTTCCAGCAGCCCCTGGTGGAAGACCACGTCGAAGGTCCCGTCGGGAAAAGAGGAGCCCAGGCCGTCGCCGCAGACGGGAAAGACGGTCACGTCGGCTGCAGCGGCCTCTCTGGCCGTCAGATCCAGGGAGCCGCGTACGTAGTCGATGGTGACGACCTCCGCCCCGGCCCGGGCCAGGGCCACGGCGTCGCGCCCGCTGCCGGCTCCCACCTCCAGGATGCGGACGCCGCTCAGATCCCCCATGGACTCCAGGTCGTACAGCCGTGTGATCTCGCGGACGAGCCTGCCGTCGTTGTCGTAGACCTCATCCAGGTCGATGGCCTCGGCCTGATCCCAGAAGCGCTGCCAGTGATCGGGGGTGGATGATCTCACGCTTGATCCTCGGTTGCGTTGCCGGAGGGGGCGGTCCCGTCCCGGTCCGTGATCTCTGAAGCGGCCTTGTCCAGCACCCCGTTCACGAAGCCCACGGCGCCGTCCTCGCAGTAGCGATGAGTCAATTCGAGAGCCTCGTTGATGACCACGGCCGGAGGTACGTCCGGACTGTAGCGCAGTTCCGCCAGGCCCAGGGACAGGATGACGATTTCCAGGGAGCCCAGCCGGTCCGGATCCCAGTTGCTGGTGACCAGGGTCTTGAGCCAGCGGTCGATATCGGCGCTATGCGCCTTGACCTTACCCGCCAGCTGGCGCGCGAACGCCGCCGTCTCGGGCGCCGACTCCCGACGTTGGATCTGATCGTCCAGGACTTCCAGCAGCGGCGCGCCGCTGATCATGGAAGCGTACATGGATTGCAGAACGATCTCGCGTCCCTTTCTGCGCTTACCCAAGAATCTTCACCCCTGTCAAAGAGCAACCACCGGAACCGCACCGCACAGCCGAAACGACCGGCTGCCGGTCCCCTGCCAAGCAGAAGGGAAGGCTGCGCCTTCCCGCATCAATTTTAACCCACCGGGGGCGTGATTGCAACGACGACCGGCAGAACCGGCCTTCACTCCCCCAGTCCGTACCTGTCGCGCAGAACATCCAGATGGTGTCTCTCGTGGCCGGCCACCAGCCAGGGCAGGGCCCCGGCGATCACCTCGATACCGTCGCACACACCGCGCCGCGCCCTCATGTCCGCGGTGAAGCTCCAGGTATCGCGTGTGTTCCGCATCGTACGGCCCGGGTTGCGGGCGCGGCCATTCATTCATGCGCATTCTCTAACCCTCGTCGATCACGGCGCACAGGTCGATCATCTCCAGCGCGGTCATGGCGGCGTCGAAGCCCTTGTTGCCGGCCTTGGTACCGCTGCGCTCGATGGCCTGTTCGATGGTCTCGGCGGTGACAATGCCGAAAACCACCGGGATGTCGGAGTTCAGCGCCACCTGGGCGATGCCCTTGGTCACCTCGCTGGAGATGTAGTGGAAATGGGGCGTGTCCCCCTGGATGATGCAGCCCACGCAGACGACCGCCGCGTAGCGGCCGGTCTGCACCAGACGCTTGGCGGCCATGGGGATCTCGAAACCGCCCGGTACCCAGGCCGTGTCGATCTGCTCGTCGTCGACGCCGTGGCGGTGCAGGCAGTCCAGCGCCCCGTCCATGAGCTCCCTGGTGAAGAAGTCGTTGAATCGGCTCCCGACCACGGCGATCTTCTTGCCGTGCGCATCGAACTTGCCCTCGAATTTCATGCCCATGTCACACTCCTTTACAGGTGGTCGAGTATGTGGCCCATGCGGGCCTTCTTCGTCTTCAGGTAGCGCTCGTTGCGCGGGTTGGGGGCGATCTCCACCGGCACCCGGTCGACCACCTCCAGCCCGTAGCTCTTCAGGCCCACGATCTTGCGGGGGTTGTTGGTGATCAGGCGCATGCGGCGCACGCCCAGGTCGCGCAGGATCTGGGCCCCGATGCCGTAGTCGCGCAGGTCCGCGGGGAAGCCGAGCTTCTCGTTGGCCTCCACGGTGTCGGCCCCCTGGTCCTGCAACCGGTAGGCCTTCATCTTGTTCACCAGCCCGATGCCGCGGCCCTCCTGCCTCATGTACAGGAACACGCCCGTTCCCTCGGCGGCGATGCATCTGAGCGCGGCGTCCATCTGCTGCCCGCAGTCGCAACGCAGGCTGTGGAAGAGGTCGCCGGTCATGCATTCGCTGTGCACACGCACCAGGATGGAATCCTCGGACCTGATCTCGCCCATGACCAGGGCGATATGGATGGCGTTGTCCACGCGGGTGGAATAGGCCACCATCTGGAATTCGCCCCAGTCCGTGGGGAGGGGAACCTCCGCTTCCCGGACGACCTGCTGCTCGTTCCGGCGACGCCAGGCGATCAGGTCGGCGATGGTCACCAGTTTCAGTCCGTGCTCCCGCGCGATCTCCCGCAGCCGGGGCATGCGCGCCATCTCCCCGTCCTCGTCCATGATCTCGCACAGCAGTCCCGCCGGATACAGGCCCGCAGCCTGGCACAGGTCCACGACCGCCTCGGTGTGGCCGGCCCGCTGCAGCACGCCGCCGGGCTGGGCCTCGAGGGGAAAAATGTGTCCGGGCCGGGCCAGATCGTCCGGCCTTGTCCGAGGATCGATGAAGACCTGGACGGTGCGGGCCCGGTCGGTGGCGCTGATGCCGGTGGTGATCCCGGTGGCCGCGTCGATGCTCACCGTGAAATTCGTACCCAGGGCGGCAGTGTTGCGGGTGACCATGGGGTGGATGTCGAGCTCTCGCAGCCGTTCTCCGCGGGCCGCGAGGCAGATCAGCCCCCGTCCGTGCCTGGCGATGAAGTTCACCGCCTCGGGAGTGACCATCTGGGCGGGGATGATGAAATCACCCTCGTTCTCGCGGTCCTCATCGTCCACCACGATGACGATCTCCCCCCTCTGCAGGGCGGCCAGGGCATCTTCGATGGTGTCGCAGGAAAAGGCGGTGTCTTGTTCGCCACTCATGATGACCCCTTGTCCATGGAACGTCCGAACCCGGAGGCCCGGATCTTGTCCATTGTCAGGCCCCCACCTGTTGCGGGGGCCGCTGGTACCGGTCCGACGCCTGCCGCGGCGCTGTCGCCGCGCTGCACGGCGGCCTTGACCAGCACGTCCATCTCCAGGTTGACCTTGTCGCCGGGACCCAGTTTCGCGAAGGTCGTCTTCTCCATGGTGTGGGGAATGAGGTTGACGGTGAATACCCCGTTGAACGGGCCCCGGTCCACCGTCAGCGAGACCCCGTCCACGGCGACCGCACCCTTGGGCACCAGGAAACGGCCCAGATCCCTGGGGTATGACACCGTCAGCATCCAGCCGCCTGCGGCCCGACGCAACGACCTCACCGTACCCAGCCCGTCGATGTGCCCCTGGACCATGTGCCCGTCCAGGGGATCACCCACGCGCAGGGCTCGTTCAAGGTGCAGGCGCCGGCCGGTGCGCCACGAGTCCAGGGTCGTCAACCGCCTGGTCTCGGTGGCGGCCTCGGCGGAAAATCCCCGGTCACCGACCGCGATGGCCGTCAGACAGATCCCGTTGACCGCCACGCTGTCGCCGACTCCCAGGTCCTCCGCGGTCACCGGTGCGGTGATATCCAGGCGCACCACGCCGCCGCGCGCCGTGGTCGCGCGCAGGATCCCGATTTCTCGAATCAACCCGGTGAACACCTCGTCACCTCCCAAGTCGGCCGGTTTTCACACCATGACCTTCAGCAACACATCGAGGAAACTCTGCCGATCGAAGACGCTCAGAGTATCCTGACCGTATCTCTCCACCCGAGTCAGGGTGAAGCTCCGGCCGGCCACCGGAACATCGGGCCAGGATACGCCGCTGCCCAGGAAAACGGGCGCCACGAACATGGACCAGCGATCCACCATGCCCGCCGCCAGAAAGGAGCGGGCCAGCCGGGGACCACCCTCTACCATGGCCACATGAATACCGGCCTCGTGGAGGGCGGACACGGCGGCGGCGGGATCGACATGCCCGTCCTTCTCCTCCGCCAGCAGGACCTTCGCTCCCCTGTTGCGCAGGGCCTCGACCTTCTCCGCAGCCGCCGAGTTCCTCCCGGCGATCACGAGGAAGGAGGCGGCTGTCAGCCCGTCTGTGAAACTCAGATCCGTGTCGATGTAACCCGGCCTGGGAGAAGTGCGCGGCCCGTCGACCGGCGACTTGGCCAGGCGGGAATCCAGGCGCGGCCTGTCGGCCCGGGCCGTCCCCTCCCCCACCAGCACGGCATCCATCCAGCAGCGGCGGCGATGCACCTGCTGGCGCGACAGGGTTCCGGTGAGGTAGGCGGGCGTCATGGGTTCCCTGCGCTCCGGATCGGGAGCGAAGAGGCCGTCCATGCTCTGCGCGGTTTTCAGTTCGATGAACGGACGCCGGAAATTCCCCGTGACCACGAAGGGCCAGACGAGTTCCAGGGCATCCCGGGCCTTGACGCCGCATACGACTTCGAGGCCGCGCTCGCGCAGGAACCGCCCCCCTCCGCCGGTGACCGTCGGATTGGGATCCCGCATGGCGAAGACCACACGACGCACCCCTGCCTCCGCGATCAAGGGCGCACAGGGAGGCGTGCGGCCCGTGTGGTTGCAGGGTTCGAGGGTCACGTAAAGGGTCGCACCCCTGGCGGCGGAACCCGCCTTGGCCAGGGCGACCCGCTCGGCATGGGGTGTGCCGGGGCCCTCATGGGCGCCCAGGCCCACGACATTGCCGTCGCGGACCACGACCGCCCCCACCGGGGGGTTGGGCCAGGGGCGCGCAGTGATGGCGCATGCCTGGTCGAGGGCCATGGACATGTACCGGGCATCCTGTTCACGCACGGGATCAGGAGCGTGTGCATGCTCGACATTCATGAACATCCACAGGGCATTATCGACGGAGAAAAGGGGAAAACAAGGCACGCGCAGGCCTGCGCCGCCATGAGTCGTCCGCCAACTTCTCCCATCCAGACTCTCACTGTCGGCTCCGGAATCACACCGGATCAGCATGTGCGGCCAAAGGCCTTGGACACAAGCTCGCGGGCTGTTACCGCCGGTGGGGACTTCCACCCCGCCCTGAAGTTGAAGGCTCGGGCCCGGGTCTTGACGGGCCCTATGGTATTGTTGCAATCAATGATACGGGCACCAGGCTCGAGCGTCAAGGTCAACCGCCGATCCAAGGCGGAAACTCAGCGCTTGGGCGCCAGGAACTCGGGCTCCTTGACGGGAATGCCCGAGGCGGCAAGACGTTGACGGGCGAGGCCGTAGAACTGCTTGGCCGGCACCCTGCTGTAGCCGAGCTTGATGTCGAACACGGGCTCGCCCTGCAGGAAACGCCAGTGGTTCAACAGGGTCGGGATGTTGGCCGGCCATTCCAGCTGGATGAAGCGCCGATGGGATGAACTGAGATTCACGGCGGGGTCGTTGCGCTTGGCGGCGAAGTGGATAAGGTCCAGGATGGCACGGTCATCCACCAGGGCCTCGTCCTCACGGTCCAGGAACCGATTCTGGATGGTGCGGGCGAGATCCGTGTCCACACCGCCCCAGGTCAGGTCGATCACGTACTTGTCGTAGGTATCGATGGCGTCCATGACGAAGGCGCCCAGCATGGCGTCGAAACCGTGGCGGGCGCCGATGTACAGCATGGCCATGTCGTCGCTGACACCGTCTCCCGCACAACGCCGGAAATACACCTGGTCGTTGTCGGGGAAGCGGCAGGCGATCTCACGGTTGCGGATGATGACCCCGGCGTCCCGCAGATCCCGCAACTGGTCGTCGCTGAACACCGTCTGACCCGTATCCCCCAGGCCGCAGAGCTTGAACTTTTCCCGGTCGACAATGAGGATCTCGCCGCCGCCGATATGGAAGGGATAGCCGCCGAAGGTCTTCTTGCGGTGCATCATGGCCGTCTCGCGGTAGGTCCAGTCATCCATGAATCCGGCCATGACCATGCCCGTCAGGAAGGTGCGGGTATCGACCGTACGGTCGGCCAGGAACTCCACCCCGAATACCGGCGCCCCGTCGAGGACCAGTTCCAGTTCCGGTTGCCACAGGTTGGCCAGGATCCAGGCCTTGAAACGGTTGAGCATGTCGCCGCGTCGCTGGCGCACCAGGTACCCCTTGAGACGGGGATCGCCGATTTCCAGGACACTCAGCACCCTGTCGAAGGTGGCGTCTGGAAACTGGAGCGCCACCCCCCATTCGTCGGTGAACCAGCCGTGGCCGTTCTGGGCCCGCCCCAGTACCGACTGGGGCAACAGATCGGCCAGGGTTCGGGACCCGGCCATGAATCTCTGCTGCATGAGGTAGTCGAAATCCAGCTGCACGAGCCTGTTGAACAGTTCGGCGTCGCGCCGGATATCCATGGTGCGCGCCCCGCCGTAGCGGCTCTTCTCATCCCGGCCGTGCCGGCCGCGGCCGGCACCGGACCTGCCGCTGACCTGATCCAGCAGCGCCTCGATCCGCTGTGCGGGTGACCGCTTGCGTCTAGGAAACCGCGCCACGCCTCGTTCCCCGCGTCATCGGGCTTCCCCCGGGTTTTCCTGATCCTCACTCGTCCAGTCGGCGAACAGGGCGTCGGTGAACTGGTCGGGGTCGAACACCGCGAAATCCTCCACCTTCTCGCCCATGCCCACGTAGCGTACGGGCAAACCGAGGGTCTCGGCGATGGCCACCACGATACCCCCCTTGGCCGTACCGTCCAGCTTGGTCAGCACCAGCCCCTGAACGGGAATGGTCTCGGCGAAAACCCGGGCCTGGCTCAGGCCGTTCTGGCCCGTGTTGCCGTCCACGACCAGCAGTGTTTCGGGATCGCGGCCTGTGCGTTTGCGGATGACTCGCGCCACCTTGCCCAGCTCGTCCATCAGGCTGGTCTTGGTATGCAGGCGGCCCGCCGTATCGACGATCAGCACGTCGCAGCCGCGGGCTTCGGCGGCGCTCAGGGCGTCGAAGACCACAGCTGCCGGATCGGCGCCCTGGCCCTGGGAAATGCAGTCCACGCCGACGCGCTCGGCCCAGATCCGGAGCTGCTCCACCGCCGCGGCCCGGAACGTGTCGCCCGCGGCCAGCATCACCTGCCTACCCTCGGCCTTCAGCATGTGCGCCAGCTTGGCGATGGAGGTGGTCTTGCCGGTGCCGTTGACGCCAACCACGAAGATGACCTGCAGGGACCCGGCAACGGCCGCCTCGGGAACCGGGTCGGCTTCCTTCCGCTTCTTGTGCTTCTTGCCGCCGCCCGGCTTGTCCTGCTGGTCCCAGCTCACGGGCTTGAGCTTGGGCTGAGCGGTGGTCAGGATGCGGCGCACGTCCTTGCCGATGACCTCGAGCACCGAATCCAGGGTGGCCTCGCCGCCTTCCTCCTTCAGCCTTTTCTCGATGTTGCGCGTGATCGCCACCGCCGACTGCACACCCATGTCCGCGGAGATCAGCAGCTCCTCGATCTGGTCCAGCGTGTCCTCGTCCAGGCGGATCCTGCCGCCGAAGAGGTTCTGCATCCGCCCCACGAACCCCTCGCGGGTCTTGCGCAGCCCCTGGCGGAAACGGTTGAAGGCCCCTTTGATCATTCGCTGGCCTCCAGGGTCCGGCTGTCGTCGTCAGCGGGCGGCTGGGCCGCCTCGTGATCCCCGGTCTCCGGGCCTTCATCGGGCTCCTGGATCTCCTCGTCCGCCAGCACGGCGTCCACCGGACCCGCCTTTTCATCCAGCCGGCGGCGACGATTGGCGATGGCGTCACCCAGATCCTGGTCACCGCGCGTCTGGGCCACGTCGTGAAAACTCACAGAGACGATGCTGGAAACCCCGGGCTCCATCATGGTCACCCCGTAGAGGTGGTTGGCGGTTTCCATGGTCAGCTTGTTGTGGGTGATCACCAGGAACTGGGTGGTCTTGCTGAACTCCCGCAGCATGTTGACGAAGCGTCCGATGTTCGTGTCGTCAAGGGGCGCGTCCGCCTCATCCAGGATGCAGAAGGGCGATGGTTTGACCAGGTAGACGGCGAACAGCAACGACAGGGCCGTCAGGCAACGCTCGCCGCCGGACAGCAGCGCCACCGTATCGACCACCTTGCCCGTGGGCTGGGCCGTGACGTGGATCTGGCTCTCCAGCGGGTCGTCCGTGCGGATAAGCTGCAGATCCGCACGCCCCCCCTTGAACAGGGTCTGAAAGACCGCGATGTAGTTGCGCCGCACCTCCTCGAAGGTCTCGAGGAACCTCTTGCGGGCGGTGCGGTTGATCTCGTTGATGGCCTTCTGCAGGTCGTCCCGCGCGCGTTCAACGTCGTCGCGCTGGTTCTCCAGGAAGGTCAGACGCTCCTTCTTCTCGTCGAACTCCTCTAGGGCCAGGTGGTTGATGGGACCCAGACCGGCCAGCTTGCTCTTCTTCTGCGCCAGCAGGGCTTCGGCCTGATCGAGCTGGAAGGTCCCTTCGTCGCGCTCGAGTTCCCGCGGCAGATCCTCCTCGTCGAGGCCGTCCAGGAGATCCCGGAAATTACCCTCGTACTGCTGTTCGATGCGCTCCTCGAGGTTGTTGCGCTTGATGTCCAGGGTCGCCAGCAGGGTCTCGATCTCGTGGGCCTGGTCCCGGAACCCTCCCCGCTGCTTCTCGATGACCTGCACGCGCTGGTGCCAGCCCTCGGTCTCGGCGTGCAGGGCCTTGATGCCTTCGGCCGCGGCCTGGACGACCTGGCGCCTCCTCTGACGCTCATCCATGCCCTTGGCGAGGATCTCCTGCTTGGTCTCGAGATCCTCCTGCAGGGCCTGCAGGGTCTCCCGGCTCACCTCCGTCTCCTGGGCCAGTCGTTCCCGGCGCGAGAACTGCTCGGCGACGCCCTGGCGCAGGTGTTCCAGGGTCGATTCGGTCTCCCGCCGGCGGCTCAGGAGCCGCTGGTGGGTCAGGCGCAATTCCTCGACCTGCTGCCGGATCTCGTCCCGCTGCTCCTCCGCGGCCTGCACCCTCTGGCGCAGGGTATTCCGGTCGACGGTGCTGGTCTCGCGCAAACGCCCGCTCTCGTCGAGCAGATCGGTGAGCTGCTCCTCCTGGGCGGCCAGCTCGGCGACCTCGACCGCCAGGCGCTCCTGCTCCACGGACATTTCGCTGGCCCGCTGCCGGGCGGCGTCCCGCGTGTGGACCAGTTCCGCCAGTTGGACCTGCAGGGCGTGGGCTTCCTCGTCCAGCTCCGCGAGCCTGCTCCGGCCGGCGATCAGCTTCTCGCGCAGATCTTCCCGGTCGGCCTTGTTGCGGGCCGCCTTGTCCCTCAGATCCTCCAGGCGACCGTCCAGCCGCTCGACCTCCGCCCGCAGCTCATCCAGCTTCTCACGGCGTCCGAGCAGCCCGGTCTCCTGGGCCTCCCCCCTGCCTCCGCTGAGCCGGCCGTCGCTGGTGGCCAGCAGGCCGTCCCGGCTGACACACACGAGCTGCCCGGTCCCGCCCCAGCTGCGGGCCGCCGTCAGGGCCTGCCCACGATCAGCGAAGATGAGGGTACGGGCCAACAGCCCCCGCAGATAGGGAATCTCGGTCCCCGGGCCGGTGATTACCTCGGCAGCCAGCCGACCGCCTTCGGGCAGCGCCTCATCCATGGCCTTGCCGGCCTGGAAACCATCACCGCACAGCAGGTTGGCCCGGCCGAGATCATGGGCATCCAGCTCGGCCGTCAATCCCAGGGCCTGTTCCGGATCCTGCACCACCACGGCATCCAGCAGCCCGGACAGCAAGGCCTCCAGGGCGGGAGCATCCTCGGGAGCGACCCGGAGCATGTCCGCCAGACCACCCTTGATCCCCGGATCTCCGCCATGGCGTCGCAGAATCTCCCGCGCCCCCTGGCCGTAGCCCTCGTAGTCGTCCTGGAGCTTCTGCAGGAGCTCGAGGGTGGAGTGGGCAGCCTCCCGACGGGCCGCCAGGGCGGACGTCTCCTCCTGCAGAACCGCACTGCGATCCTCCAGGTCATGCTCGGCCTTCTCCAGCTCAGCCAGCTCCGACAGCAACCGTCCGCGCAGGTTGCGACTCTCCTCCTGCTTGTCCTTCAGCTCGACCAGGTTCCGGTCGGCATCTTCGGCCGACGCGAGGATCCGCTTGCGGTCCTCGGTCAGGATCGCGATGCGTTCCTGGCGGTTTTCCCGCTTGACCTGCAGCTCGCGCAGGCGGCTGCGCTGGGCGGCGTCCTGCTCGATGTATTCGAGATTCAGGCGGGAAGCCTCTTCCAGGGCCGTCCTGTCCGCTGCCAGCTTCCCGTCCACCAGCTCCAGCTGCTCGTTCATCGCAGCCAGGGTGCCCGCGGTCTCTTCGATCTGCCCGGCCAGTTCCTCCAGTCCCGCAGTCATGCCCGTGATGCGGCTCTCGATCTCCTTCTGCCGGTCGGTCGCCTCCTGGATGCCCAGGGTGTTGTCCTCGATGCGTCGCTCATGCTCGCCGATCCGGTGCTGGAGAAGCAGGACTTGCCGTTCGTGTTCCTGCAGCTCCTCCTCGAAGGCCTGGAGCGATTCCTCCAGCTGCCTGCGCTCCGCCTCCCGTTCGTCGATCTTCGGCCGCGCGGCCTCGATATCGGCCTGGAGCCGGGACAGCTCGCCCACGCCCGCTTCGGCCTGGGTACGGAATTCCTGCAGCCGGCGCCGGGCCTCCTCCTCCTGGCGGTCCAGTTCCTTGTGCCGTCGTCCGGCCACCAGCAGATCCAGGGCCCTGATCTCCTTGAAGAGCCTCTGGTGCCGCCTGGCCTTGCCCACCTGGCGCTGCAGGGAGCGCACTTCGCGGCCGATCTCCTCAATGATGTCGTACAGGCGCACCAGGTCCGCCTGGGTGCGGTCGAGCTTGCGCTGGGTCTCCTTCCGCCTCGCCTTGTACTTGGTGATGCCCGAGCCCTGCTCCAGCAGGTTCAACAGCTCGTCGTTGTTCTCGTTGAGAACCTGCTTGATCATCGACTCCTCGATGATCGAATACGATGTGTTGTTGACGCCGCTGTCGTAGAACAGGTCGCGCAGGTCCTTCAGCCGGCAAGGCTGGCCGTTGAGGAAATAGTCGCTGCCCCCGTCCCGGGTGACCCGCCGTTTGATGGCCACCTCCGTGAACTCGATGGGCAGGCCGTGGTCTTCGTTGTCGAACACCAGGGTCACCTCGGACATGCCCACGGGGCGGCGCTTGGTGGTGCCCTTGAAGATCACGTCGTCCATCTTCCCGCCGCGCAGCTGCTTGGCCGACTGCTCGCCCAGCACCCAGCGCACGGCATCCACGACGTTGGACTTGCCGCAGCCGTTGGGGCCGAGAATCGCCGTGATCCCCTCATCGAATTCCAAGCGGGTGCGATCGACGAAGGACTTGAATCCCTGCAGTTCGATGGATTTGAGTTTCACGCCTGAACCTTCCGCTGGATCTTACGTTGAACTTGCATGGTTGCCGGAACCGGACATCAGTCCCGGGCGGAACGGGGCAACATCGTGGGTCGCGCCCAGTCGGTCCGCAATTTTTTCTTCAAGGCCGGCTCCGCAGCCCGCGCTTCCTGACGGGACGCGAAGCTCCCCACGTAGACACGATACCAGAGGGTGGAGTCGGGCAGCACTACCGGCGCCCCCACGGCCCGGACCCCCCGGGCCTCGATCATCCTGATCTCGCGCCACGCCGCCGTGCTGTCGCGCAGGGAATAGACGTGCAGGCACCAGCCGTCCCTTCCCACGGGACCTTCGAAGGCGGCTGCCACGGCGTCCCAGTCGTCCTCCTGAGCCTTCCGGCTCTCCGGACGTTCCGCTTCACCTACAGCCGGCAGGGAATCGGACGCTGCGGTCACGGTGTCGGGCACCGCCACGTCGGCAGCGGGGCCGGCAATGGTGTCTGAGGCGACCACGGCGGTGGAATCGGGTCGGGCCACGACGACCGAGTCGAGTCGTGTTTCCGCCTGTCCGGCCGAATCGTTGCTCACCGGCACGACGCTCCCGTTTCCGGTCGCCCGGAGCGGAACGGAAAACTCGGCTGCCGGTCGCCCGAGATCCGTGAACTTCCAGATGAAAACAGCCAGCACGACCACCACGAACAGCCCCGTCAAGGCCACCACCCTGAAGATGCCCGAGGAGTGGGAACTTCCGTCCGTTCCCGACGGCGCCGCGGCCGCAGGCAAGGGGGCGACCGGAGAATCCACCGGCTCCCGGACCCGTGAGGCAGGAACCGCAGGGCCCCCATTCTCCAGGTCGGGGGCGGCCGTCTCTGGATCCGGTGAAAATTCAGGAACCGGTTCCCGGCCGAAAGCCAGCACGCCCCGGCACTCCAGGCCCTTTTCCCGCAGATCGGCCAGAGCGGCCTGCAGGACCTGGGGCACATCGGTGGTGCGGTTCCAGCAGTACCAGCAGTTATCAGCCACGGCGGCCCAGGGTTCCGCTGCGGCGCCCATTCCGCAGACGACGATCACGTCATCGACCTGGCCCTGCAGCCGGGAGACCAGCCCCTGGACCTCCTCGCCGGTGATCTCCGGCGGACAGTAGCTGCCCAGGCCCAGGAAATACCCTTGACGCCCCTCCCAGTCCACCGTCACCGCCGCGGCAGCCAGGGAGGTGCCGTAACGGGCCATGTCCAGCCAGCCGGATTTGAACGTCCTGCCGCTGCGGCCGGTCAAGACCCGTTCGGACTCGTCGGCGTCGATCAGCAGCGTTCTTCGGCCCAGACCCGCGAGGAATCCGGTCAGCTCCAAGCCGGCCACCGCCCCCGTTTCCTCGCCGCCAAGACGGTTCAACAGCAACCAGACGCGGGGTCTGTCGGACGACGCATCCAGGTCGAGTCCCAGGTCACCGGCCTCGATTTCCAGGCCACGGACGAAGGAGCCGGCCACGGCCCAGAAATCCTCCCCGACGCCGGCGGGCGGCAACTCGCCGGGCAAACCGGTCGACCAGATGACGGGACTTTCCGGTGTGCCGTTCATGACTTCTCCCAGGCCCGCCGGAAGGCTTCGATCACCAGGGGCTCCTCGTCCGGAAGTATCGTCCGCACATCCACGGCAAGGCCATCCTGGTTCATGCGGCCCACCAGGGCCGGCTTTCCCCGGCGCAGAAGTGCATGGCAGGCCTCCAGCCGGTCCTTGGGTCCCTGCCACAGCACCAGGCGCGAGGGAACGCTGGTGGTGGAGAACGATCCCCCGCCCACGCTGGATCGCCCGGGTACGACCTGTCCCGACCAGGATGACGGCGCCAGGGGAGCCAGCTCGGCCAGCAGCCGCTCCGCACGCCGCTGGAGTTCGTCCTCACCCTGGGCCAGCAGGGCGAGAGTCGGGATCGCGGGCAATCCCTCGGCCTCCAGGTATGTGGTCAGGACACTGTCCAGAACGGCCAGGGTGATCTTATCGACCCGCAAGGCCCTGCGCATGGGATGGTCCCTCAGACCGGCGATCAGTTCCCGCGAACCGAAGATGATCCCCGCCTGGCAGGCCCCCAGCAGCTTGTCTCCGCTACAGGTGACGAGGTCCGGTCCCGCGGCCACATCCTCGTCCAACTGCTTTTCGCCCTCAGGCAGTCCCAATTCCGCGAAAGGGAACAGGGCACCGCTGCCGGCGTCGTACACCAGATAAGCGCCTTTTTCCCGGCAGAGGCGGGCGAGATCGGCCAGGGTCACATCCTCGGTGAAACCCTCCACCGTGAAATTGCTGCGGTGGACCTTGAGGACCGTCGCCCCCGGAGTCATGGCCCGTTCATAATCGGCAAGCGAGGTGCGGTTGGTCGTGCCAACCTCCACCAGGGGAGACCCGGTCTCGGCAATGATCTCGTTCATGCGGAACGAGCCGCCGATGGCCACAACCTCGCCCCGCGACAACAGCACCGGGCCGCCGGAACCCAGGTACCGTACCGACAACCAGACCGCGGCGGCGTTGTTGTTGACCACCAGGGCATCCTCGGCGCCAGCCAACAGCGCAGCTTTTCCTTCGACCCGCCTGCCCCTGTGGCCGCGTACGCCCTTGTCCAGGTCGTACTCCAGATCGCTGTTGCGGGCGGCGACCTCCGCGGCGACCGCGGCGGCCTCGGGGGACAGGTTGGACCGTCCCAGGTTGGTATGGACCACCACCCCGGTGCCGTTGATCACCCTGGTCCAGGAAGGGGCCAGCAGGAGCCTGCAGCGTGTCCTGATCATGTCCAGAGCCGTCTCCGTCAATTCGCTTCGCTTCCTGACGGGACCGTCCTCGGCCTGCAGCCGGCGGCGCAGCTCGTCCACGGTATCCTGAACGACACGCGTCACCCAGCCCTGCCTGCGCCCCCGGGCCAGATCGCGCACCGAGTCGTCGTCGAGCAGAGTGCTGATCTGGGGCAGTTCCCTTAGCCGTTGCTGGACATCATTCATGCAGCTGTTACCCGCGTTGTCGCTCAACAAAGAAAAGGCCGCGGGGCGCGACCCGAAGACGACTATGATTCACGCGGCAAAGTTATCAGACCGAGCCCCGGTTGTCTAGACAGCGACACGGATCCGACCGTGGAATCATCCTGGGCACCGATTCAGCCCCCTCGGCGACCCTGCCGGCAGAGTTCGATCAACTCCTCCGTCGACAACGTGCTCCGGCCGGCGGCCAGTTCCGCGAGCAGCGTCACCTGGGCCAATCTTTCCACCGTCTCCATCAGCATGAAAGCCGAGGACAGATCCGACCCTACCGTCACGACTCCGTGGCCGCCCAGCAGGATCGCGTCATGGTCCTGTAACAAGGGTGCGATGGCGGCGGGGACCTCCTCCGTTCCGGGCATCGAGCGCACGGCAAGCGGCACCGACGGCAGCGGGTCGGCCGTCTCCGTCAGGATGCTTCCGTCCAGGCTGCGCCCGGCCACCGACACGGCCGTCGCCCAGGGCGGGTGGGCGTGGCAGACGGCCCGCACATCCGGACGTTCCCTGTAGATGAATCCATGCATGGGCCATTCGCTGGTCGGACGCCCTCCCGCCGACCGGCCCTGCAGGTCCACCTCCACCAGATCCTGCACCCGCAGCTCTCCCTTGGACACCCCGCCGGGCGTCACCAGAAAGCAGTGGCCGCCGCAGCGAACCGAGAGGTTCCCTTCGGCGGCCACGATCATGCCCTGCTCCCGCATCCTGCGTCCGAAAGCGACGAGTTGCCTGCGCAGCAGCACCAGATCAGCCACGGATCCGCTACCGGAAGATGTAGATCTGCGACATGACACCCTCGAAGAAGCTCAGCAGGTCCCTTTCATCGGCGGCCTTGGAACGCAGCTGCACCTCCGTCAATCCCAGGCCCAGGTCGATGTTCTCCTGCTTGAACCGCTGGTAGGCCTCCTCTTCCAGACGATCCAGCATCGAGGTGGGGAAACCCATCATGCTGCTGAAGAGCAGTGAACCGTCCGGCATGATCGAAGGCTCCCAGTCGTCGGATCGGGAGAAGAAATAGATCTCCGGTTCCTGCGATCCATCGGCGGGAATTTCCCAGATGTTCCGGTCATGGAGGGTTATCGAAGGCGCACGCCGTGTCGAGACGAAGTAGATGGTGCCGCCGTCTTTGGAGTACACGGGCGAATCGTTGAACACGCCGGTGATGGGATCGCCCGGGGAGTACGTAGTGAAGGTCAACCTTTCCAGGTTCCTGTCCAGGGCGACATTCCCGGCGGCGTATCCGGTGGTATCGAAATCGATCGTGAACAGTTCGGTGCCGGTCCCGAAGCTGCCACCGACGTCCTTGTTGCCGGAAAAGACGATCTTGCTGCCGTCGGGGGACCAGGAAGGCGTCAGGAGGCGGGAATACTCGTTGGTCAGGGGGAAGATGACTCCGTCGTAGCCCTGGTTGGGGCCTCCGGCCGTGGCCATATCCAGGCAATACAGGGCCATGCCCGTGCAGGTTTCGAAGGAATCGGGAATGGCGCACCCCGAGCGGGTGAACACGAGCCAGCGCCCGTCGGGAGAGAGAGCGGGATCCTGGTGCTGCCAAAAGAACACGGAATTGCTGGCATCCGAGGGCTCCATGTACAGGGGAGTGACGGGGGCCTCATCGGGGTTGGAGATGTCGGCCTGGAACAGCCTGTACCCGAAGCTCGTGGCGTAGGAGAAGATCACGGTGCTGTCGCTCTGCCAGATGGGATCCGCCTTGCGGTCGTTGACGATGTCCACGAGGGTCTCCGTACCCCCTCCGATATGCAGTCCGAACTCCTTCAGCCTGATCAGGGTCGCCCCCTCGTCCTCGAGACTCAGGGCCGGCTCGACACCCTGGCGTACGGGAATGAGCACCATCTGACGATAGTCGACGTAACGGGCATCGCCCGGATCACGCGTGGTCGGCATGGCCCACCAGTCGGCCGTGAACAGGATGCGGCTTCCGTCCGGGGAAAGAGTCGGATCCAGGTACTGGTAGCCGTCGCTGGAGGTATCGGTGGTAACCATGACCAGATCCACACAGGAATGGTTGCCGCACACGTCCAGGACTTCGGAGGGATCCTCCTTGCTCGAACAACCGACGATGACCAGGATGGAAAGGGCCACCAGGTAAGAAAGCACGAGGAAGCGGGTGCGCTGCCACTTCATGTTCAACTGAACCTCCGGGGCGGGGATGGGATTCATAACGATACAGGCCGACACCAGCTGCCTGGCCTGATCTGTGAAAATAAGGCAAGGCATCCCTGCAAATCAACCACCGTTTGCTTCGCGGATCCCTGGGGATCGGTCCTGTTCATCATTCACGAAGTCAAATTAAAGGAAATGGTCACCCGCAACCATGCCCACACGGGATATTTTCCCACCTTGGCCGGCGTGAAATCCCCTGCCTCGAGAGCGGCCTGCGCCGCTGCCGTCAACGGGGTTCCGGGAGAGGAGACGACCACGGCCTGACGGACGCGTGCGGCCGGATCCAGCAGCAGGTCGAGAACGACATCCCCGCTCAGACCCTCGGCAAGGGCCTCCTGGGGAAACTCGGGTTGAACCCCACCCAGATACTTGGCCGGATAGTGGTGCAGATCCTGATACTGCCGCATGATACGGAAGCTGCGCCCGCCCGTGCACTTGGTCATGCCCCGCGCCACAAGTTCGGCCGCGCCCTCGAAATCCCCTTCGGCCCGGTCCACATCGGCCAGCAGGTAGTCCACGGCCGCATCATCGGGCCGCCCCCGGCCCGCCTCTTCCAGCAGCAGGCGCGCCCTGCCGAGCAGACGCCGCTGGTTGCGCGGCCAGTCTCCCACGTCCGCTGCCGGGCCCTCGTTGGGCATCAATCCGGGTTCGCCCTGGCCGGCCATCAGGTAGAGCTGCCCCAGGGTGAGCAGGATCAGGGGATGCTTCACTCCCGCCTCCAGGGCCATCTCCAGCTCGATCATGCCGTCGGAACCGGAACGGTCGCGGAAGAGCTCGGAGCAGGTACCCAGATACTTTTCCACCCGGTAGGGCACGGCCGTATCCGGCCGGCACCGTGCAAGCCTGTGTTCCCGCCACTTGCCCGGCGGTACCGGCACCTCGTGCAGCGTGCCCTGCCCGGTTGCCGAACCGGGGCCGACGGCAGCCGTGCCTGTGGCCGGACTGCCCGCGCCAGGCCCGGAAGCACACCCCGGGGCCAGGGACACGGCCGGAAGAAACGACAGGCAGACCAGGAGCATCCGGCCCCGGAACCGCACCTTACGGACTTGGATCATGCGAGGGTCCTTCTCGGGGTTTCTGTTCAGGATCAAGGCGCAGGACCTTTTCCCACTCCCGGCGCGCTTCATCCGCGCGCCCGAGGTCCTGCAGGATAACAACCCGGTTGCGCATGTAAACGACATTATCGGGCTCCAGGGCAAGAGCCTGGTCCAGGGCCGCCAAGGCCCGGACGAGCTCTCCGGCGGCCTGCAGGTTGGAACCGGCCACGGCCCAGAAACCGCTCTCGGCCAATAGTCGCGAAGGAATGACCCGCCGGCCGCCTTCCTCCAGACCATGGACGGCACGCAAGGACCAGCGGACCCCCAGACCGGGATCGTCCTTCTCCATCTGGACCAGGAGGCGCCACTCATCCGGCTGCAACGAGGACCTGGGCACCGAATCCAGCAGGGCATAAGCCCGCTCCCTGTGATGGGACCGGGCCAGGGCGGAGGCATACAGCAACCTCACCCTGGCCGAAGGATCGGCTTCCCAGATCCGGGCCAGGTGGTCGGCGGCCCGTTTCGCATCCCCCTTCTGGAGGTAGAGGTTCGCCAGGGCCTGCTCCGCGTCAAGACAACCGTCGCACAGCCGCCAGGCCAGGATCAGTTCCTTTTCCGCTCGGGAATAATCCCTGTAGGCCAGCAGGGCCTGCCCGTACTCCAGGCGCATCCTGTGGTCGGCGGGAGCGAGCCGGGCCGCCGTTTCGTACTCGGCCAGGGCCCGCCCCCTGCGCCCGAGGGCCTGCAGGGCATAAGCCAGGTTCCGGTGAAGTTCCGCATCCTGGGGCCGGTCACGGACGGCGGCCTCCAGGAAAGGCATCCCCTCTAGGGCCTTGCCGACCCTGACCAGCGCCAGGCCCAATCTGCCGGCTATCTGCCCCCCGTACACGGGATCATCCCCGAACCGGTCCCACAGGTCCCTGGCCCCCGCGGCCGCGGCCGCGGCGTCGGGGACCGCCAGCAGGCTGTCCACAGCGGCCAGCCGGCCGGAGATCCGGGGATCCGGCCCGGCTCCGGCCGATGAGACACCCAGGATCATGGCGCACAACGCCCAGCATCCCAACCTGTTGCCGGGAGAGAGTTTCGGCATGGCGGGCATCCCCCTCCTCCACGAGCGTGTTCCGTTGACGGCCTAAGACACCCCATGATATAATCATACATCAACTGCCGAGGCAAACCGCTTCCCGGGAGATCCTCTCAGGTGAACTCTGCATGCAACCCATCGATTCGCAGGATGCGCCGGTTGGTCTTGGGGCTCGTCACGGCGGTCTGCGTCCTTGTTTCGGGCGGAACCGGAGCCATGGTCCGCATCGACTTCGAGCAGGAATTCTTCGTCCATCCCGGCCACCAGGTCTGGGATTTCAGCCTCGTCGAGCAGGATTCCCTCTTTCACATCTATTACCACGCCATCCCCGACGCCACGCCTTACGCCTCGTGCGGCGACACGATCTGGCACGCCACAACCGGCGACCTGAAACACTGGACCATCCAGGGCCCCGTGCTGACCGTCAGCACGGATGAGTGGGAAACGGGCGCCGTATGGGCTCCCGATGTCTTTCTCGATCAAGCCGGACAGCGCTGGGTCATGGCCTACACCGCCTGCGACTCCCGCATGAATCAGCGCATCGCCCTGGCCTATTCCCCGGACCTCTTCACATGGACCAAGGAGCAGGACAACCCGGTGCTGGAACCGGACTCCACCGCCTACATGTGGAGCACGCAGAACATATGGAGCAACTTCCGCGACCCCTTCCTCTGGCAGGATGACGACACGTGGCACATCCTGGTGACGGCCAAGAAGTACTACAGCACCGGCACGGGCATCCTGTACCACGCCGTTTCGTCCGATCTGCTCACGTGGAGCGACGTGGGACCCATGTTCCTCAACGACGGCCCCGATCCCTGGCGTGTGCTGGAGAGCTCCCAGTACCGTGTGATCGGCGAATACCATCATTTGCTGTTCGGCGAGTTCGATACCGGAGGCGTCAGCATCATATCCGACACCGATCCCTCCGCCTGGACCATGGACCATCGTACCTTCCTGGAAGACGGCGCCTACGCGCCGGAGTTGAACGAGTTCTCCCCCGGCCACTGGATCTACTCGCGCATCACGCCGTTCCATCTGCCGGACTCGGACAGCCTCACCTACGTCGTCCGCCTGGACACCCTGCTGACGGCCCCCGACGGCTCCGCTCCAGCCATCTACCAGCCCCACCCCCTGGATGAGGATTGGGCCTTTCACACGGGGCTCTCGGTCAACGCCAACCCCACCTTCGGCGACAATCCCCTGTGGCGCGGGGAGCCCTCGGTGGGGATGGTGGGCAACGGGTATTTCAGCAGCCAGGAATACTACCAGGGTCCTCTTTCAGGAAAGGGCGCCCCGGGATTGTCCCTGGGGGATGCCGCCCAGGGCAGCATGGACAGCAGGCCGTTCGTCATCACCGGTGACATGATGAAACTGCTGGTGGGCGGAGGTCATTACCCGACCACGTGCTATGTGGCCTTGCTGACCGTGGCCGATTCCACCGTCCTGTACCGGGAAACCGGCCTCGACCAGGATCTCATGACCCCGCGCACCTGGGACCTGAGACCCTACCGGGGCACCGAGTGCTTCATCCGCATCGTCGATCACGAGAGCGGCGAATTCGGCCACATCAACGTCGACGAGATCATCGAGTCGAACTACGAACTGTCCGCCGTTCCCCCTGTCGATCTCCCGGTCCGGGGCACCTCCTTGATCCTCCATCACAGGGCCGATCCCAATCCCTTCAACCCCCGGACCGTCATCAGCTTCGAACTGGCCGGGGACGCACCGGTGAGGCTGATCATCCTGGACGCCCGGGGCCGCAGGATCTGGGCGGGTCCCGTGGTGGCAGGTCACACCGGCACAAACTCCCTCCTGTGGCGGGGACAGGGTGAAAGCGGTCGGCCGGCCGCCGCCGGCACCTACTTCTACGCCCTTGAAAGCCGTGGCTCCCTGACGGCGACCGGCAAGCTTTCCCTGGTCAAATAAGCGTTTACCGCGGCCGGGTTCGACCGATAGACAGGTCATGAGCACCGTCATCGATCATACCCTCACCGACCTCGTCGAGAACGTGGGCAGCCTGCCTTCGGTCGCCGCCCGCATCGTGGCCCTGAGTTCCCGGCCCGACTGCGGGCTGGATGCCCTGGCCCGGGTGATCGAACTGGACCCCGCCATGACCCTGAGGTTCCTGGCGCTGGCCAACTGCGCCGCCTCCTCGCCACGCTGCCCGGTCCGCAGCGTCAAGGAGGCCGTGGTACGCCTGGGTCTGCGCAGGACCCGGGATGTCGCCCTGTTGATGGGAATGCATGATCTGGTCCCGGTAACAGGGCAATGGGGAGGCATCGACGCGGTCGCGTTCTGGCGCTTCACCCTGGCCACCGCCGGTGCCTGCAAATGCCTGGCATCCGAAGACCCGGCGCTGGACCTCGAGGATGCCTGGTTGACCGGCTTGCTGCACGGAATCGGCATACCCCTTCTGGCCCGGCAGGCCCCGGCGGCCATGACGAGGGCCCTGGCCCTGGCCACCGACGAAAAGCTGACCCTGGCCGCGGCCGAAAACCGGGAACTGGGCTTCCATCACGGCCACCTGGCCGCCAAGCTGCTGGTGCGCTGGCAGGTCCCGCAGGACATCGCCGCCGCAGTGGCCGACGGCCTGGACCCCGCCACGGCATCTTCCTCTCCCCTGGCTCTGAACCTGTCCTTGGCCAGGCGGTTCGTGCACACCCTCGGCTACGGCGAAAGCGGGGACCACGAACCGGTCCCCGATCCCCAGGACCTCCCTCTCGAAGGCGACCGGCGACGAGAACTCGCCCGTGCCGTCGCCCACCTGGTCCAGGAGACCG
>Ga0164318_10000058_pt1 | contig 55616 bp, 62 predicted proteins | sample GuaBasSedimGuay9_FD_113734 | JGI IMG/M metagenome (GOLD analysis project Ga0164318, IMG submission 113734) | Subseafloor sediment microbial communities from Guaymas Basin, Gulf of California, Mexico - Guay9, Core 4571-4, 0-3 cm | ecosystem: Environmental > Aquatic > Marine > Hydrothermal vents... | reverse complement strand
TTGACATTCAGCAATTGCATGAAGTGTTAAAGTTGTTTTACCAGAACTTTCAGGTCCATAAATCTCTACAACTCTACCTCTTGGAAGTCCACCAACACCAAGTGCTAAGTCTAATCCTAAAGATCCAGTACTAATTACTTCTATTGGTTCAATTTTTTTATCACCAAGTCTTATTAAAGCACCTTTTCCAAAAGCTTTATCCATTTGTTTTATTGCTAAATCCAACGCATTTTTTTGATTCTCATTCATGTTTTTTCCTTTATGTGTGTTTTATATAGATTTAATTAGATTGTTTTCAAAATCAATTTTATAATCTTCATCTTCTGAAAGAAAATCTTGAATTTTACTTATACCTTTGTGTCCCGCTACTCTAATTGTTTCTGGAGATACATTCATTAGACTTGAGATAGTATCGTTTGTTAATTTTTCACCTTTTTTAATATCGGCAAAAGTTATCAAATCATCATAAGTTTTAACATCAAGATTAATCACAAGTTCACCCACAGTAAATGGTCTTGTTCTTAAAAGCACAGACCTAACCACAGAATAATCTTCGTTTAATTCTTTCATAACACTCTGAATAAGGTCTTCTAGTTTTTTTTCTGCTTTAGTTAGTGTGAAGTCGAAAAGTTGTTGCATTATAATTCCTTTTTTTCTCTTATAAGGAATAATACCATGAGTTTTCTTAAATGTAGGTTAATAGACCTACATATAATATTAATATATTTATTTTAGTGTGTGTAAACGCGAAGTAGAGAAGACTCCCCCCTACTCTGGAAATTTATAGTCGTTAAGAAAAGTAGAAGATTTAATTATCTTTCTATAGATTGCAGATTTACTTAGTTCATCCTCATTTTCTGTAATTTTCTCAATCTTTTCTATGATTGAGTCTTCTAAAGGAAAGCTTACTGTAGTCTTAGGAATAACAGTTTTTATATTTTTTGGTGCAGTAGCTTTTTTCTTGCTACTATTTCTTTCTTTGTCTCTTTTTGCCTTTAAGAGTTTTGCAGGATTTGGAATATTTTTATCTGAAGTTTTTTTATCATCACTGTTTTCCTGACTGTCCCCTAATACTACTTTAATCATGTTGTTCTCCTAATATATTTTTGATATTTTCTGCTATCTCAGTAATTTTCATATGCAACGGACCATATATACCCTTATTTTTGGCATAAAGATCAGAAAGTGTTACATCTTCATCCTCTATCTTAATAATTGCTCCAGAGTTCATCACATAGTCAATATAAATATCATCAACATCTGCTGTAAAATTAATCTGTCTTAATTGAGAAACTAAATTATCCTCTACATATTCCTGAGCTTTGTTTAGAGTATCTTTTTTAGTGCCAGTCGCTTTTATATCCGTAAGTATGAATAGAAATTTTATAGGTTTTGTTCTAGCAGTTGAACCTTCCCCAAAAAGATAATCAATACTTAGTATTGTATTTTTAATATTTCTATTTCCCTTTTTAAATGGAATAATAAATAAGTCCACATCATTTAATAGTGACATAATTCTTTCATAATCCACTTGACCAGGCTTCCAGTTAGATGGAGTATCTACTATAACATAATCAGCACTCTCTTGAGACTCCCGAATCATGCCAACGGCATCCATATCTTCTTCTATTAAATCAACAGAATAGCCTCCTGCATTAATATCTTCTACGGATTGAGTTTGATCAATATTCCCAAGAACACAATTATCTAAAAGCGATGCAATTAGATTAGCTAACGTACTTTTACCTGCACCACCTTTACTATTTGCTACCATAATAAGTTTGCCTAATTTCATAATTATCCTTTTATTTATAAAAAATTTTAACGAAGTATACACTAATTAATATTGATTGTCAATAGGTATCAATAATAATCAATAAGTATTATTAACAATCAATAAGTTTTATTAAACATCAATAACAATCAATAAGTTTTATTAAACATCAACAACAATCAATAAGTTTTATTAAACATCAATAATAATCAATAAAAATCAATAAGTTTTATTAAACATCAATAATAATCAATAACAATCAATAAGTTTTATTAAACATCAATAATAATCAATAACAATCAATAAGTTTTATTAAACATCAATAATAATCAATAAGTATTGATAGAAGAATATTTAGTATTAATTAATATTATGTTAATATTGTGTTAATAAAAAAGGATAATAATGATAGATACATTTTTCCAAGCAGTCACTAGCGAAAGTACATCTGGCAATTCTGGAGAAGCACAGTCTAAGATGTATACATCACTGCATCATGTTCCGAAACAGATAGCGAACTCATGTAATGCAGTAGGGGTTAACGAAAAGACTAAAGATGATACCAATATGCAAACAGGAGTATTATCACCTACTCAAAGAGCAGGGGATAGGGTGCTGTCAATAGTAGACTCCATATTTGATAGCCTACTGGTGTTCGTAATATCTATGGGAGTAAATTTTGTAGGGTTAAATATTTATACATATATACTAATGGCTATATTCTTACTATATATTTTGGCTCATTCTTCATGGTGGGAGCAGGGATTAGAGTGGGGACACATAGTTACAGTAAAGGAGTATCTAAAGAGAACTAGAAATCTTTATTGGGTATTTTTAGTCATAAGTATGCTAGGGGTAAATACGTTGGGGTACTATTGGGTTCACAAATATGACACACTTATAAAGATTGAAGAGACGATAGAGGAACTTAAAACGTTTAAAGAAGAATATTTCACTGACGATGAAAGCGGTGAGAGTTTGGGGATAAGAGGAGCAGCAGGAAGTTTCGCAAAAGACTTCATGAAAGAAGAGCTCAATAAAGTTGCAGAAGAAGTGGTGCCTAAGAATAACTTTTCGGCAGATTTTATGAAAGAAGAATTGGCAAAACAATTGCCTGAAAATGAGATAACTTCAAATTTGATGAATAGATTAGACGAGAGAGTAAAGAGTGGAGAAGATAGAGTGAAAGAAGTAGGGAGTGTACAGGAAGGTATACAAGAAAATATTAGCATTTCAAGTGCCCCAACACACACAAGAAAGAAAACTCCAATAAAAGACTACTTTCCAGGATTTATGTTTATAATAATATCAGGTTTATTTATGCTATTGTCTCAAAAATATTTTAAAGCACGAGCAATGAGACAAAGAGAAGCGAGAATAAAAGATACTCAGAGTGAGTTAAATCATAATTTCAATACAATGCAGGATGCAATAGACGATTTAATGCAATAGTAAGCAACAATAAGTAAACTTTTTAAAATAACTCTTTTATTTAATAAATATTTGGGTATAATTAATCTAATATTTTTTACTTATTTACTTATTTCTTAATTTTGTATTTATGCAAACTTTCGAGAAAATGAATAACTTTATAATTATAACTATTTATAGTTTTAAATTATAACTACCTGACTTTACATTGCCAACAGATAATCATATAGTTCTTACTATATTATATTTATTTATAAATTAAATCATGAGCAATAAATCATATCAATAAATTTAAGCTAAACTATAGCAGAGTATCATATATAATACTTAGTAATAGTACTGTTCTATGGAAATATAAAACAGTAAATTTTAGAATATTAAAAGCAGGACATCCCATAAGATAAGGGATATAAAATAAACTTACACACCCTTTGCTAAAACAGAGTGTGAAATTAAGAAGTGAGAACTTCAATTTAGTAGTCGTAGTAGACTTATGAAATTATTTATAAGTCCGCAAGGGCTACTCGTGTGAGTTTATAAAAGTTTCATAAGATTGTACTTATGCTGTAGTAATTCATTACTGCACAGAATATTGTTTAACTCTAATGAATAGAGTTTTAAATTTATTTATTTCTCTATCTAGAGGAGTAACAATAATAAGGATACATCAGATGACAATTTTAACACTATCCTCCATTTGTGGGGCAGGTATCATAGTTTTTACTATGATAGCATTCATATTTGAGTGCAAAAAAACAAGAAAATATGGACTACATATTATAGGTATTCCATACAGTATTTTTATTAATATCTCAAGGGATATGGTAAAAAGAAATATCGTAATAATGATAGGTAAGACACTTTTTAACATAGGAAATGCAGCTTTGTTTTTCTCTATGTCTGGTTTTTTAGTTTCAACACTAGGAATTTCAGAAGGTGACTTGACAAAACTATTATATTATGGCATAGTATTGACAGTAGCAGGATACTTAGCAAGCTTATTAGAAAAGTTTGAAAGAAAGACTGCTATTTAAAGGAGAAAAGAATGAATTTTGCATTATTGAATGTTTTCTCGGTAATAGGTATAGTATCTGCATTAATTGTAGTTATAGGTATCTATGTAAAGAAGCATCCAGAACTACGCAAAGAAATTGAAGGCATACAAGGCCATTAGGTTCTAAGAAACACAAAATAAGCTATATCTAGCAAATAATCTAAACAATTTATTGTAAATTATTACCTCTAGTAATTACTAGAGGATATTTAGTGTGCGTAAAAAAGCAAATTATTAATTTTGGTGCCAATAATCTACAAGAAGATGATTTATCATCTTACAGCAAACTTGGTAGGCAAACTACACACAGGGGATAGCATCTTTGAGAAGTATTACTTCTCTTAACCTAATTTTCAATAAAGGCTTATATAAGTCGACTTCAGGAGTAGAGAATCTTGAACAAAATGTCGGCTTATGCCTACAATTCTGTTCAATTTACTCTAGAAGTTATTTATATAAGCCTTTAGTATGGCTTCGCAGTTGGAATTTATTCTAGCTGTGTGTTTTTCAATCAGTTCCATAATCAATTATGCAACAGAGCGATTTAATATAAAAATATAAAAAAATTTACGAAAGGAGTAAGTTTGGATAAGAAACAAGAAAATTTTAACAAAATATATACAGCTCCATACACAGATAAGTATGGAGTTTTACATGGACACTGTTTATTTGTAGCAATTGCACTATTTGGTACTCAGTACGGAGTAGATGCACCTGCAGAAACTAACCCAGATCCTTTAGGCTTAAATGCAAAAGGAAAAGATAGACGATATACTGGATATCTAGGTGTTAGTGAGGAGTGTCACTATTCAGCTTATCAGAAAGCTGTTAGCAACATAATGCCGACAGAACTAAATAAGTTAGGACTATTTGTAAGCGGGCACCAAGCAGAGCGATCTCTAAGAGGAGGACTGATTGGGTTCGGATACAATGAAATGACAAAGGAATCTGATTATAAAGAAAATAGTGTCAACTATATTCATCAGATGGAATTAAGTGCTAACCATAAAGGTATGCATATAAAAGGTCATTCAGACTTTACTTTTATAGATAAGAAGAGAAAGCTTATATCTATAAAAGAAACAAAATATACAGGAAATTTACCTCACCAAGAAAAAGATTTTTGGACAATTGCAAAAGAGATCGCAATAGATAAGAATATCAAAATTGATGAGAGTATGAATGATGCTCAACTTGTAAAATGGATTCAGGGAAATGGTGGCACTATTGCTAATCCATCTTTCATGGGTCAGATTAAACAAGTACTTCGGCAAATGTGGCTTGCTAAAAAGCAATACCCAGACTATGAAGTAAAGGGCTCAGTTGTACATATTGCAAGAGATTTTTCTTGCAGTAGAGATTACGCAGTAGAATATAATGAAGAATTGTTAAATATTGCGTTAGAGGAGAAGCTTGAACTTTGGAATAGTATTCAAAATAAAGAAGAACCGAAAAATGTAACTATTAAAGGATATTGTCATATGTGTGAATATAGAGATGAATGTCCAACAATGAAAAAATCGCAAATGGTATTACCTGGAGATATTGAGGAGCAAGTTGCAAATCAATATAATTTTAGAGTGGCTAATAAAAAAACAAATGACTCTAAAAAAGGGACAGATGAAAATATTAAAGCACTATTAAAAGCAACAGGTGTAAATAATGCGGAAGGAGAAATGTTTAATGTTCAATATGTAGATGTTAAAGGTGGTGAATATATTGCTGCTTCTGAAGTTAAAATCAGAGATAACAACTTATATAAAGAGCTTACAGAAAAGAATTTAGTAAAAAGAGTAAAATCATATGATTATATAAAAGTTACTAAGAAGAGTAAAAACAAATAACAAACCCAAAGTAGGGGATGCTATAAAAATAGCACTATTTTCCCCTACAAGGGATAATAGTGTCTATCGCATTCTCTATATGATTACTACATACGCTGTAGTATAAAAGTCATATTCTAAAAAAGGAGATAAGATGACACAAAAAATAACAAAAACTCAAGACCAAAACATCACAGTGGAGGTGCACTATGAGTTTTAATCAAAACGCAATAAAAACATTACAGACAAACTATGACACATTTAAAGCGTGTTATGGGAGTGAAGAAAATGCAAAAAGAATGTTAGATATCAGTATAGCAATAGCTAGTGATAAAAAATTTGAAAAATGCACACAGACTTCAATAGCTAAGGCAATTATGGATGCAGTTCGTCTAGGATTAGACACTACACCTGGAGTTGACCATGTATGGCTAGTTCCTTATAAAGACAATGTACAATTACAAATATCAGCAAGAGGATGGATCCAAATGCTATATAGAGATAGTGCAAAATGGTTAATTAAAACAGAACCAATTTATAAATGTGACGAATATGAACATGTTATTACAGAAACTGGAGAAAAATTTACATTAAGGCCTGATTTAGAGGGAAGAGAAGTAGATAACAAACAGTGGATATGGGATAACATGGTTGGAATATTTGTACAAGGAACTGACTCGTCAAATAGTAAAATAACAAAAGTAATTTCAAAAAAAGCTATAGAGAAGTTAAGATTATCTTCTCCAGGACAAATATATACAAATAATTGGACTAAGCAAGAAGTTGCAGCAAGAATAGCAAAAAAACTACCTGTAGATATTTGGGAAAAGTGGTATGAGGAAATGGCAATTACAAAAGCAATTAAGCTTTTTGCTAAAAGATTACCAGTTGGAAGCAAAGATGTACATTTAGCAATAAAAACAGATGATTTGTATGAAGCAGGAATAGATACTGTTTATAATGAAAAAACAAATCAATTAATGGAAGCAAAACACTTCACAGAGGAAACAGAAAAAGCCGTAAAAAGCTTAAATTTAACAGCAGATAATATTGATGGATATGCAGTTATTACTAAAGTAGCTCAAGATAGAGGAGATATTCTTCTTAAACTTGGATTCATAAATGATAATGGTACTTACAGAATGTTAAGAAAGTCTCCAGAGATTAACGAAAGCAGTAAAGTAAATACTCAAGTACAAACAACAATAGATGTTGAGGTTAATACAGAAAACAATATAGAAACAAAACTATCATTAGCAGAGATTAGACAGAGAGTTAAAGCTCTAGGTTTAAAAACATCTCCAATAATAGATGGTAGAGGAACTAAAATTGTTAAAGTTTTTCCAGATAGCGCAAAAGTATTTGATTGTAAGGAAGAGTTGAACTCTCTAGGTTTTGTTTATGATAAGCCAGAAGGTGCTCAATACGGAGATACATATATAGTTGTTGCAGGAATGAGTGATAGTGATGAATCAAAAGCAAAAGTAATTACAAATGTTGCAGATATGACTGAAAAATTAAAAGTATTAGGGTTTACTCCAGAATATGTTAAATTTGAAGGAAGAGATTATGCAAAAGTAATTCACGAAGATGCTTATAATAAAAGAACAGACCTAGCAAAACTAGGTTTTAAATGGAAAGATTTAGATGGTTGGACTTGTTGGAATATTGAAGTTGTAGGTTTTGAAAAAGAAACAGCAGTTCCAGTACAAAAGCAAGAAAAACTATCTGAACTAGAAATAGAATTAGCTAATAATTTCATTAATTACAAAACAAATACGAGTCTTAAGCAAGATGAGGTTTATTTGGAAGTAGTAAATCTTGACAAAGCAGATACTGAAGCAATGCAATTTATTGTATCGATAGGTTTTGCTGAGTTTAAAGGGGTTTATTATAAAAACATTACTCTTTTAAATAAAGGAGGAGTGTAATGGAATTATCAATAGAAGTTCTTTTTTCAATTGGAATAATGGTGGTAGTATTACTATTGGCATTAATGCATATTTTCTACATAGATAAATATCATAAACAAAAGAAAAAAGTTAAAAAAGTAATAAAGAGAGATTTTTTAGGAGCTCCAATACATACTGTATTTGTTGGTTCTGATAGCCTTATGTTTGTTGGAGTTTTTTACTACTTCAAGGATATGGCAGAAAAACATCCAGTTATGCTATTTTTATTTGGATTTTCACTTATGATTTTTGGAACTATTCTTTATAGATGGCTCCACTTGTGGTATGAAAGCGACAAAAAGAAAAAATATAAGAAAAAAAGAATAAGAAAGTTTGGATAATAAAAAATAAGGAAAAAATTATGACAGTAACTAAAGAAGCATTTTTCTTCCAATTTTTAAAAAATTTGGGAGTTAACGCAAGAATTAAAAAAAGAAGAAATCAATTACTAACAAAAACGGCAAATGCTTTATATAGATTTGACCCTGCAAGAAAGATTATCATGGCAACACTAACAAGTAAAGTATATACTAATAGTGATGGTTATGTTGATCAGAATGAAGTGTTAAAATATATAATTAAAAGTAGAAACGGAAAAATAGAAGTTAGTTTAGAAGATAAAGTAGTTCAGATATTTCAAAGTAAAGATGACGTGCTACTAATTGAAAAATAAGGTACCTTTATAACCATTTACATCCATGAAGGAGTTTGGTTATGTAATTATTCTGTTTTGCGTATAAAAACAAAACAAGAGTCATTAAAGAGGCAAAAAAACAAAAAGAATAACAATCCTCAAACTGAGAAGCAATCCCAATAATTAATAATAATACTAAAACTATAATAGTAGCTATGCCATTTGTGGTATTTTTACTAGTATTTTGAGTATTCATTAGTTGGCCTTGTAATTAGTCTGTAGAGAGTTTATCTAAAAAAAACAAAAAAAAGGATAAAAAATGGCAAAAATAATTGCTTTAAGAGACACTCAAAAAGTGTCATCAAACCAAAAATCTGTATTCCATATACTAATAATGCCTGTAATATTATTTGCAGTATTAGTAATAATTCAAAAGGGATGGTCAGTAGTATCGGCTTTAATATATATTCCAGTGATAGTATCATATTTTAACATCAAGGCTTACCGAGTAAGAAATAATGTTACACGTATGGATGCTGAAAGTATCAATGAACATGCTAAGAATTTAGCCTTAGTGTTCCTTATGATTGTTGTGGTTATCACAGCGTTAGTAGTAGGGTAACATAATGGGTTTAGATTTAGAAGTAATGGCTGATATGCTAGATGAGTATGAAAAGTGTAATAATGAAGAACAATTAAAACATGCAAATGGACTAATTGATATTGCTCTTGAAGAAGAGAGAGAAATGACGTTACCTTTTTAAAGGAATAACAAAAAATAAAACATTATAAAGGAGAAATAGTGGAAAAATCAAAATATAAATACATTGACGACTTAGAAGCTATGAAGTCTTTGGATATAACAATAGTGTGCTTAAAAACAGGTTTATGGGAAGAGCATCACGGGAAGATTGTTCATCTTGAACACTCCAGTGAAGTGAAACCAAAAACAAAGTTTTTTGATACAAACACATGTAGGTGTCACAACTGTAAAGTTGGTGGAGATCCTATATCTGTAGCAACACACTACAAAAAAGGCAATTTTGCAGAAGGCGTAAAATGGCTTTCTGAAGAGTTTAGAATACAAAAAATTCCAAACCCAGAATATCAGCCAAGAGCACAAGAAGAAGACAAGTGGAAAAGAGAAGTTTCAGGATTTAAAAAGACTAAGCCTCTTATTCCAACAATAGATATTCAGAGAACAGAATATAAAGTTAAATATCAAATATTTGACCCAAGTAAAAAAAGAGAAGCAGATATTGCAAAAGGTAAAGAGTGTTATAGCTCACTATCTTATGCAAACAAAATGATGCTCATCTTTACGGATATATATATGTTTTCAATGAATCAAAAAAGAGACCTGCTAAATACATATTTAGAAGGAAGAATGATAGATGCAAAGCACTCACAAATAAGCAAACTAGGATTTATTCCAGTTTCAAAAGTAGGTGATTTAGTAAAAGAACTAACACAAAATTATCCTTGTGATGATTTGATTGAGTTAGGTGTTATAAATGATGCAGAACATAATGTTCCGTTGAGTTTCAAGTTGTGGTATGTTAAAAAAGGTGGACTTATAGTTTATCCTTCTTTTCATATATATCAAACAAATCTGGTAACAGGTTTCATGTTTAGACCAACACAGCCAGAAAAATGGATGATTGAGAGCAATATGAAGGAGATACAAATGTCAAACAATGATATTTTTCAAACTCTCCCAAATGGATGCACTTATGATTTTATTAATAATAACAATGCAATTAAAGGAATAGTAGAGGGTGGACCAGATTCGTTATGTTGTCCAGAAAAGATAAATGGTAAAGATTTATTGTTTATCGCATCTCCTGGAACTAGTGGATTCAAGAAAGAACAAATTGGACTTTTAAAAGGACAATCTTTGAGAATTATGTTAGACCAAGATGAAGCAGGGCAATGTGGAGCATATGGATATACCACCTTTCACTATAAAGAAACAGAAAACAAAAAGTACCCACTAGATGACAAAGGATTACAAGAAGCAGAAATTCATAGACAATATCTTATTTTAAATAAAATAAAGTTTCATGAAGCTAAACACGAAGGACTTGTTCAAAAATGTTTAGATGCAGGAGTAGTTGCAGAAGTAGTATCATGGGATAAAAAATATGGTTTAGACATCAATGATGTAAGAAAGTCTATGCTTAAGGGTAAACAGCCTTTTAAGAGCATGGAAGAATTTCTAACTAAATACACAAAAATAAAAAGATTCGTAAAGGAAATCAAATGAAAAAACAAATAATACTAGGCGCTCTAACAATAATACTATTGTCAGGATGTACTGTAAAAAAATTAAATGGTGTGAGAGAAAAGACATACAATCCGTTGTACGGTTTTGTAAAGCTAGGAGAAGTTGCAACAGATGTAACAAAAATAGCAGTTTTAGTGGTGGTTGCACCAATTGCAATCGCAATATCATCAACAAAAAAGAAGACGAAGGAGTAATAAATGGTATCTAATATTGTAGACATAGTTAAATCTGAGATAGATGCGACTAGCAAAGAAAGAAAGCCGTTAAAATTACATCTTCTCAAGGCAGAGAATGGAGATTATTGTACAAACAATAAGTTATCAATCGAAGGAGAATATCTTCTATCGGCAAAAGATGTTAAAGAGCAGATTGTGCAGATAACAAGAGTTGACCAACTTCTAGTAATAACTGGAATAGATTGTGTCCAAGAAAAAATAATAGCATTCGTATCGAAAGATGAAAATGTGTTACTAAGTGCAGCAGTAGATAATCTGAAAGCAGATAATTTAGAAGTTGAACCATCTTTTATAATCGGACCTCCAGGGACAGGAAAGACAAAAGTTATAACTAAAGCTTTAGAGTGGACATATCGTAATAATTTAAAAGTTCTTATGGTATCGCCTACAAATATGGCAGTAGAGAATGTTTTTGAAAAAATTGATCTTGAAAAGATGAATATGAAAGAAGGAGATGTAGTACTTACAATTAAAACAGAAAATAAGGAGCTAGAATGGCTAAACAGTAAAACAATACTAAAAAGAAGGTTAGAACCTTTAGAAGATGAACTTAGTGTTTTGCAGGAAAGCCTACATGGGTTATTTTTGATTAGACGAGATTTGGAACCTGAGCTAACAGCACATGATACAAATAGCGAATCGCTTGAAACTTCTATTTCTAACTATTCTAGAGATTTAGAGCAGAAAAGATTAGAACAGAAAAGCAAAAAATCAAAGATAAGCTCAATAGCTTATAGAAAAGAAAAATTAAGTAAAAATAGCTTATTGGCAAAGATGTCAAAATTTATAAGCAATGATAAGCTTGAAGACTTAAATAAAGAAGAAGAAAGCCTAAAGAGGTCAGAAAAATTAATTGAAGAGAAGATAGAGGAGCTTGAAGAGAAGATAAAAAGTCTTTTGACTAACAATGATGAAGCAATAGCTAAGTCAGAAAAGACGAATACTGATTATCAGGAAGCAAGCAAAAATATCGACTTAATTAATAAACGGATTGAAGAAGTAAGAAAAGAAATCTATGATTTAAAAACAGAGGATGTGTTTGGTGATGCAAAAATAGTAGGAGCAACATTAGTTAGCTCTTCTCTAAAGAAGCAAATCCAATCAGGAGAATTTGATATGATAATTGTAGATGAGGCAAGTATGGCACTAGTTCCATACTTAGCGGTAACTTCACAAGCATTAAATGAAAAAGTTTTAAATATTAAATATGAAGATGATGAGGAATTAACAGTTGCTCAAAATGAAGCTGTAAAGCTGATATTAAAATCAAAATTTAATATGGTTGGTGATCCTCGACAATTATCAGGAATTGCTAAGAATTATGAAATAAAAAATCAATATTTGCATATTATGGGATAGAAAAGATTTTTGAAGGAGAAAGTGTAAAGAATACGGTTTTTCTTGATATAAATTTTAGAAATCATCCAGATATAGTGAGTCTTGTATCAAAAATGTTTTATGGAGGTATGTTAAAAGCAGGAAAAGAACATAATGGGAAAAACTCTTTATTTATAAAGAATTCTACATCTGTTATGGTTTCTGCAGAAAGGTCTTATGTTAATCATGGAAACGTGGTTTTAATAGAAGAACAAATAAGGTTAGCATTATCTCGTGGTAGACGCTCTATTGGAGTAATAACGCCATACAAGAAGCAAGCAGAATTAATTGAGGAAATGCTTACTTCTCTAAGAGTAAACTATCCTGATGCAGACATGCAAGCAGGTACTATTCATAAGTTTCAAGGAAAAGAGAAAGATATTATCATTTTTGATTTAACTTTCTCTCCAAGAAATAGCATGGATAAGCTACCAATTGCGTATCAGGGGGATAACTTAAGTGAAGCAGCAAAGTTACTTAATGTAGCAACAACAAGAGCAGAACAGTTTTTCATATTAGTTGGAAACATCAAGGGAAGTTTGGAGTTGGAAAATCAAGAGAGCTCAGTCTATAGAGACTGGGTAAAGCAAGTTAAGTACTTGTCATATAAAACAAATACAAAAAAGGAAAAAATATGAAAAAAGAAAAGAGTAATGAGACACTAAATGGGTTTATATATATTATGTTTATGAGTATAGTTGCAGGGATTGTCCTTTCTTCTATTGCCAAAACATTGATAAATTATATAGGCTAAAAGGTAGACCAATGAAAAAATTAACAATAAAAATACTATCTTATTTTTTATATAAAATAGTAATAAGAGAACTTGCAAATGCAACACTAATGGATTCAAAAGGTAATTTTATAAAACCATTTAATCCTAACTGTAAAGAGATTGATCTCGAAGTTGTGGCAGTTGCATTATCAAGAATAAAAAGATTCTTTGGGCAAACAAAACTAAGTGTTGCGCAACACTCTGTTAATATGGCCAAGATATTTATGTATCTAGGACAGTATGAGTTTGCAAAACAGGCATTACTACACGAGATAAGTGAAGCATTTATGGGGGATTTAGCATCTCCTTTGAAGAAAGCATTTCCATTGTTTAAAGAGATTGAAGAGAGTTTAATTAAAAAAACTTTTCTTTGTTATAGTCTTTCTTATCCAATGGCTCAAGAAGTACACAAGCTTGACAAAAGTATTGTTTTAAACGAAGCAATGAAGCATATGCCTAATAAGAAATTTTGGAAAAAACAAGGTACACCAGTTGATAAGAAGCTATTAAAAAAAGCAGGAGTTGATATGGAAGCTTGGAGTGAAGAAAAATCTTACAAGGAATTTATGTCTTTAGTAAAAGAATTAAAAATTAAATAAACAACAGTTGCCATTAGGTGAAAACTTTCACCTAATGGTGGATAGTTCTCTTTGTGGCTTACAATATTAGCAATAAGCTAAATTTCCATAAAGGGAAAAAATGAATCAGATAACTATAAGACAAACACCACTTCCAAGAAAAAGAAGATGGGTTGTTTAATAAATAACAAAAACCAGAATACAAAATACCCATAAGGGCAAACACACTCGAAAGAGAACTTGTCCTTATGGACACTTCTCTGTTCGTTATAAGTTCAACTTAGAACGAAAGAAGAAAAAATGTATAAAATTAATAAAAACACAATAGCAGCAATACTAGGAATAGCAACAGCAACAACTGTAAATGCAGCAACAATAGAAAACAAAATAGACAATATGGCACCAAGTATGATGGAATACCAAATGGCTCAAGCTTGTGAATGTACTGAAAATGTAGTATTTAATAAAACAAATGCTCAAAGTATAGTTATGGCTCACGGAGTTCAAATTTACATAAATTATGAAGATGAGATTTTTGTGGAACTAACTAAAAATGATGAACAAACACAAAGGGAACTATCATGGTAGGAGCATATAATAAATTAAAAAAACTAGTTTTACCAACAATGACAAATTATCAGGACGATATATTAGTTCACGATAAAAACCAATTAAAAGGATTTAAAGGTTCGTTTATACATGGTTCAAGAGTTACAGGTACAGACATAGTTAGATTTAAACTAGAAGATTATAAATATAATCTATCAGAAGTAAAATTTGCAGAGATGCTTAAAGACTCAAATCTATTCTTATTAAGAAAAGAGAACAAAAGTTTTTATTACTTTGATGGAGAACATTTAGAATTGATTACAAAAACAAAAGCAGAATCTTTGCTTAAACTATTTTATAAAGAAGTAGAGCGAAGATATGAATTTACAAGAATGCTAAAAATGGACGATATCGCATATGAGCTTTATTCTATGATGACTAACTACGGAAAGTTTAAATGGAAAAGAAAGATGAAAGATGATTTTGATTCATGTTGCGGCAATTCAGAAATAAGAAGAGTAAGAAATTACTTTGACTATGACAAGATAAAGTTTGCAGAATCTTTAGAGGATTTAACAAAAGCACTATATGAAAATATATTGTTTAGTGATGAAGATGTAAAGATAGCAGCATAACAAATAAAATAACAAAGGAAAAATTATGAAAAAGAGATATGAGGGAAGAATCACAAAAGAAGGAAACATTACGGCATATGTAGCTACAGAAGAAGAAGTAGTAAATTCTAGAAAAACTCTAGAAAAAATGATTATAGCACTAAAAGTAAGATTTCCAGAAATGGATTTTACAAAACTTAGTAACGAATATTTTATGTATTCAGATGAACATAAAACATATGGTTGTGTAGATTACAATAAAGAGCTAGAAAAGATCAAAAGGTTAGAATGCTCAAAAGATAGAGTTTCTTGGCTAGGTTTTCCTATCGGCTTCTTTATACATGTAAGCACTAACCCTAATGATGATTCACCAGAACAAGCAATTTCACTAACTGCTAACCTACACGCAGAAGTTATAAAATACAGACATCATCAAAGTTATACAGAGGATATAGTCAGCTTTTATTCTTATAGAAATATAGGTAAAGAGAGAGATATAGATGCTCAGATTAAAGATTTAGTTGAAGAGGTATATAAAGCTTTTAACGTAGAATTTAATAATATAAAAGTAATAAAATAAAAAGTCAATCTGATTAATTTCAGATTTTATGCCGCTAGGCTAACAAATGAAAGTTAGCTTTAGGCTAATTATTTAAAGGAAATAAAGTGAAAATAAAAATAAAAGATAACAAAAATGGCTTAGAAAAAGACACAATAGTAAATATAGTATTTGTAGATTTATCAGAAGATAACACTTATAATTATGCGAAAGATAATAAGGTAAATGCTTTAGATAGACTAGGACATGTTTGTTTAGGAGAAAGAGAATTGTGTGATTTAGAAGATGCAAATGGAGATGATTGGATATTTGAAGAAGATTTTGACTTTGAATTAACAGCTCACGAAATTATAATTCTTCTAGAAGAGGATATAGATGAATCTCTAAGAGAAAAATTGGAGAAAGCATATAGCACATTAAATAGCTGATTTTCAGCATATATAAAAACAATCAAAAAGTTAATCTGATTAATTTCAGATTCTATTCCGAATGGGAAAACAATTATCCCATTCAGGGATAGTTCTTTTCTTTATTTGCTCTAATCATTGGATTAGGAAAGATAAAAAAGATGACTAATAATATAATTAATCACAAAAAATACAAGGAAGTACTTAAACAACTAGTAAGTCTTAACAATAATGGAATACAAATGATAACTGATAAAGTTTCATCATGTACACTATTAGGTTGTAGCAAAGTTGAATATTTTGAAGCATTTAAAAAAGATGCAGATAAAACAGCAGAGTACATAGTAAACAGTCAAGGGATAATTAACTCTATTAAAAATGGATACATAACTGAATTAGAATTATTTGCTAAAGATTTCTTTGGTGATAGTTGGAATGAAGATAAAGCATGTGTTACTTTATGTGGAGTTGAACTTTATCCTTTAAACGGATTTACATTTACAAAAGCAGAAATCAGAAAAGAAATATTACAAGCTCTATATGATATAGATAGTAAAAAATTAACTTCTACATTGACTGCATTAAAAAAACTAGAAGAACAAGATAGTGAAGTAAAGAAAGCTATTTTAAGTCCAACACATAAATTTGCTAATGATTTAATTGACAAGTTGAAAGTAATGGATGTAAAATTTCAAGAATATACAAAAACACTATCAGTTGAAGATAACAATATTTTAAATGCTACTTTTAAAAGAGGTGGAATTGATGTTGTTATTGAATCTTCTTCTTATATAACAAGTAATGAAATTAAACAAACTTCGCCAAAACATAGCTCATTTGAGTTATTAGAAGTTAGTAAATTTTTAAAAGATTCTAAATATTTTGATGATTGTGAAATTGATCAAGATGGTGATGTTAAAAAAGCTTTAAAGTTTATGCAACAAGTTGAAAGACTAAACATGAACTTTGATACAAAGATGACATTCAAATTTAGAAAACTAGGAAACTATAAAGCTAATGGTATGTATATAAAGGCATTAAATATGATATGTGAAGATATAAGAGAAACTAGTGCAATGTTGCACGAAATAGGGCACCTTATTCACTTAACTCATTTTAATGATAGTGCATGGCTTAATAACTTAATTGCTCGTTTAGATGCAAGAATAGATTTAAGCAATGTACCTGAACATATGCAAGACTGGGCTATGAAAAAAAGTGCTTACTTTCACGAGGATACAGAAATTGTGGCCAGAGCTTGTGAATTATCAGCAATGATAAGACATGAACAAGGAAAACTAATTACTGGTTCGGATGAGTTTACACTATTTAAAGATAGAGCAACTTATGAAGAGAGAGAAGGTATTTATTTTAATTTTAAATCTTTTGATAAAGAACTGTTAGCAGATATGGATACATTATTTGATTTATTTTATAATACTTCACCAGATGAAGTAGGAAAGATAAGTGACTTAGATAACTTTGTTAAACAAAGCACTGAGTATAAAGTAAAATCTAAAGAAACTGACATTAGAGATATCATAAGACAAGAAGCAAATAAAGCAGAAAGAGATCAGAGAAAATTATATTCTCTAGTAACAAATGAAAACATAGATTACATATATGAAAATGCTAATTGTTCTATACATGAGTTAAGCAATACTATCTTTGCAAATATAAGATACATTGGTGGACATAATGCAAGAATGATGGCAAACGAATGGGCATTAGCACTAGAAGATAAAGCATTAGTTATAGACTATATCTTTACAAAACTTCAAGGAACAATGACTCAAAAAGAATATGTAATATATTTACAGAAAATTAAAAATACAGGTGTTTGGTCAAAAATTGAAAGATTATTAAACTTAAGTGGTTTCAACACAAAATTTGTACTTGCTCTTCGGAAAGAGTTCAAAGAGATGGAAACACCAGGAATGGAATCTTACAAAGAACTACTTTCAGTAATGAGAGCAGGGCCAATATCACTATGTAGCTTTGATATGTTACAAGACTACGAATTTGTAGAATTATTAATTGGAATGGACCCATACTGTATAACATCAATAGATGAAACTAGAGTATTAGATATAGACCAGTTATTTACATATCAAATGATTGCATATAAAGAGCAAAAGAAAAATTTTGGATTTGGTACACACAAAGCATTAGCAGACAATTATGAAATTGGAGAATTTTTAGTAAACAATGATATTGCAGACATAACTTATGTAGGTAAAGATTTGAAGAATAATTCAAAGTTTATGGATTTTGCAATTAGTAAAGGTGTACAAATGTTCAATTTAGGAACAAGACTACAAGATAGTTTTGAATTTATGAGTAAATACATAAAAAAAGACCCGACAATAGCATCTTATCTGTCTCCTAGACTTCAAGAAGACGAAAGAATACTTTCTCTTTATGATAATGTAGAAAAAGAGATAGATGAACTAAAAGGAGCTAATACAGCGGTTCGTAAAAGAATAGCCAAAAAGACTAAAGAGGTAAAAACTTTAGAATTTTTAGCAAAAGATAAAAATATGGAAGTTAGATCAGAAGTTGCAAAAAGAGATATCTGTCCAGTTTATATTTTAGAAAAACTTTCTAAACTAAAAGACGTATGGATAAAAAAAGCAGTAGCAGAAAATTCTAACACACCAAGCGATATATTACATACTATCATCAGAGAATCGGATGACCATATGGTATTACAGGGTGCAGCAAAAAATCCAAATTTAACATTTCAGAAATTATTACAACTAGCTCAAATGAGTAATAGATGTATAGGAGAAGAAGTATTATTAAATGAATCAGTACAAGACTTTAGCTTTGGTATTAAAAAAACTAGAGAGATTGTTAAAGAGTGCTTTAAAGACAATGCAGAGCATTTCTATTATGTGATTAACCAAACAGCAAGAGGTGATTTAAGTTTTAAATTACTAAATGATATATACCACAACGCAGAAGATTACTTTTACGAAGGTGGTTGGGGAACTCCATTTAAAGAGATGACAGAAAAACAAATGAAACACAGGTTTCCAGATAATAATATAACACCACTAGTTCTAGAAGATATTAAGATTACTCCAAAGGTAGTTGAAGTTGAAGAATCAGATAAAGAAGCTATAGACTTTGAAGAATTAATTCAAGAAGGAAAAATAGAAGATTTTGAAGATACAAGAAATGGAAATATTTTAAAGGTATTAAAAATTGAAAAAAGATTATCTAGAGATAATTGGAAAGCTTTTGTTAAATACCTTAAGGATAATAGCATAGGTTATTATTCAAAATTTACAGGTGGTTATGTTATGACAAATATTGAAAAAGCAGCATCAGTAGCAACAGTAACTTATTGTACTGAAGTGCTAGAAGTATTTGCAAAGGGAACTTTATTATAAAAATCAAAAAGGATATAAAATGGGTGAACATTACTCTGAATATATAAAAAAACAGATTAAAAAAGAAAATAAAAAATAAACGGCATTAGCCACAAATAACTATGTGGCTGTATGCTCATGGTCTTTGTGGCTCTTAACAATAAAAAGTTCATGGAGGACTAAAAGATGAAAAAAACAATATTAATAAATGGAATAACAAAAATATCAGTAAATACTCAACAGAGAATAGCAGAAGGATTAGAACTTAGATATCACGAAGTAACAACTTTAGGAAATTTAATGATGATAACTTCTGACTCTCCAATGTTTGAAGCAGTTGTTGAAGCAGATATTTTAAATGAAACAATTGCAGATATTTTTGACATTGCACACTATACAATAGAAACAGTATCAAATAAACAAACATCAATAGGAGCATATATTACTCAAGAGTTTAAGAAAAATAAGTTTCAAGATTTTACAATCGTTGGAATTCAACATTTACTTAGAAGTAAAGATGACTTTACTCAAGAACAATACGAAATAGCAACAAGCTATTTTGTAAATTTATTAGTTGAAAAACTAAAAGATGAAAATTGTGAAGGGATAGAGTTTGTATATGAAGACAAAATTTTTGATATATTTTTATCACAAACAAATAGTGATGAAGATGAGGAGGATAATGACGAACTGAATTATGTAGTAAACATATATCCAGATAGTCCGTTCTCGAAAGATGAAAATGACGACTTTATAGAAGACCAAGAAATTGATGGTGGACTATGTACTGGTGGTGAAGAAAATTCAATTAGATTTATGATGTAGGAATATGTTGTGAGTTTAAAACAAAGAATAATTAAATACATGGGTATTCAAAAAAGTGAAGTTGATTTAACTGAACTGTATGAGCATTTCGATTCAGAAAAGCATACTACAATTAGAGGAAGAATTAACGAGGAAATAGGTACTAAGTTTATAAGAACAGGTAAAGGCAAGTATATGCTTGTTGGTGCTGAAATTGAAGCAGTAATTGAAAAGACTGACTCAAGATTAGCGATGCCTAATATTCTAAAAGCTAACATCTATTACGATTTAATCTTTTTAGATATCCCATACAAAACTGGTGGAAATAAAGGTGGTAATCGCGATTTAGCAAGTTATGACTTAATTGATCCAGAAGAATTTGAACAAATAGTGGACCAAGCTCAAAAAATGCTTTCTAACGACAACTCACAAATCTACATGATGATGGCGGGTGGTAAAAGTTCTAAGGTAGCAGCAGAAAAATATCTAAGAGCATTTGCACCTAGTAATTTGAAGCTTGCAGGCAAGGGAAGTTATACAAAATTAAACAAAAATGGTTCAGTATGCAACATGGGAAAATATGAAATGCCTGCAGAGGATATTTTTATATATAGCCATAGTGGAAAACTGGTTAAACCAGAAGAAACAATATTAGACTTTAGATTAACAAGACCCCCGCTTCCTAGAAGTGGAGGATATCCTACAGAAAAGCCTTTTGATTTAATAGAGCAGATTGTTAAGCAGTCTACGAATGTTGGAGATAAAGTACTTGACATGTTTGGTGGTTCTGGTAAAATGCTAGAAGTTTGTTTAACATTAAAAAGATTTATTCATACAATGGATATATCAGATGAGTCGGTTCAAAGAATGATAAGAATAGCAGAAAGATTTACAAGAGAGATAATCTCAGTAAATACACAAAGCTATGATCAGCAAACATTAAAAATGCTTCAAGCAGGAAAAATGTTTCAATAAAAAAAGGAAAAGAATGATAGAAATATTTAAATATGTCTCTACTCTTTTATATGCAAAAGCAATAAACTTTAGTATAAGAGAGGGAGTAGCAGCAAATATATTACTGGGTATAGGAACAGGTATAACAGCAAATGTTATGTTTGTATTGACAACAGAAAAAGAGATTAATTACTACAATTTGACAATCTCTTTTGTCTTAGCTATAATAATCCTAACAATAGGAAGTCTTGAAAGAAAGGGGAGATGATGGATAATTTATATGGAATGATACCACTTGCGATATTTACACTACTAGCTGTAATGTATCATGTGGGCCATAAAGAATATGACAAAAAGCACCCAATTTCTTAAACAATAAACAAACAAATCCTTAATTTTTAAATTGTAAAATTTAATTTCAGATTAATTTCTGAGGGTTTTTTGTATTCAAAAAATAAAAAATCTTACCACTAGGTAGAACAAAAACTTTCTACTTAGTGTAGGATATTTCTGTTCAATCTACTGGGAACTAATAGCAAACTAGATTTTGCAAAAAGTTCTTTGGAGGAACAAAAAAATGGAAATAACAGTACCATATATATATACAGCAATGGTTGTAAAACCAAAATGTAGAAATGAAGTAGCAGTAGCAGTACAGGATAAAATAACAGTAGATATTAAAGAATTCTTTAATGAGGATTTGCCTTTGGCTATCAAAAACGAAGACCAAAAAATTCATCTGTTAGGTAAGCAACTTTGGACATTATCTTTAGATAGTGTATCTGGAGTTAAGCCTTATTCTGTATCTATTGCAACAGCTAAAGAAAATACAGAAAATGGTGGTAAAAATTATAAATGGAGTAGCAATAGCACTTCAGCACCTTTCTTAAGATTTTTTAGATATTTAGATAGCTATAGCGTTGAAGAGGAAGGTTATAATGCCAAAACTAAAAACCAAATTGAATCTGGTATCAGAAAATGGGAATCAGACAATAGGTTAGAGGTTAGAAAAGCAATCATTAAAAAAGCTAGACAATTTATAGTACATAATGGCTATATGATGGAAAAAACAACAGAACCATTTTATGTGGTAATGTGTTTTGGACTTGGTGGAAATCACGGAGGTACTGGACTTTTAACATCTACTAGAAAAAGTAGTGCTGCATGTTTTAATGCATTAGATTTTGCAAAAGCAAAAGAATATGCAATTGAAACAGCAGAAAGAAGAGGAGATACAGAAAGTGTTCCGCATATTAAAGCTAAAAATAGCGAAATTAAAGTAATTATGCCAGAAGCAATTAAATTTGTTACAGGAACAAATTACTAAACTACAACATAAAAAAACTTACCATTAGGTAGAGCAATTTTTTCTACCTAGTGTAGGAGGATATTGTTCGCCTACTGAGAATCAAAAGCAAACTAGATTTTGCACTAGTTCTATAGGAGGAACAAAACAGATGACAATACTATTAATAGATGGTACGCAAGTAGACTTAAAACCACTAAAAGGCAATATGCCAAAAACTTTCCAAGAATCAGTAACACAATTAACTAGACCATATTATCCACTTGAAAAAGTAGAATATGATAAAGTTTTTGCAAATGGTGCGAATTACTTCATGTTAAATCAAGAAGTAGTAACATTTGGAAATGCTGATAATGGTTGGGCCTTGATGCCTTTGCAGTGTAAATATGCAAAAAGAATACTTAACAAAAATCTTAGTACAGGAGATTCAAAATGAAAACAGATTATTTAATCTCTTTTATAGATGAATTAAAATTTAACTTTGATAATTGTGAATCAACAGAAACACATTTAAATCAAAGAACAGTTCTAGAGAATATAGAAAGTTCTTTTACGATAAAAGAATATGATTATCTAGTAAGAGTTTGTGAAACAATAGATATGTTAGCTAAATACAATAATTTAAGTATAGCAGAGAATAGTGCTATAAAAGTATTAGAGAGTTCTACGAATTCTATTGATACAGAGGCAATCGTTGCATACTTAAAAAAATTTAATTTATTTAGTATGAATATCAAAGAAGTAAATAAAGAACATTACATAATAAGTGATGTCATTAATAATAAAAGAGTTGAAATGGACTATATGTATTATTCAAGAGATGAAGCAATTACTTTATTTAAAGAAAAATATGAAGATGACTATGCGTTGCAAAACGAAAGCATTTTAGATGGAGATTTTGACTAGAAAAAAAATTGCTCATAAAAGAGCTAACAACATATCCATAGGGAAACAATTTTAATCCCTATGGGGTTAGCTCTGTTCCTTATGAATTACAAACGTAATACAAACAGGAGATATTATGGCAAGATTAAAAAATAGAAGAATTCGGGGATTAAACAAAGGCTATTCTGTATTTACAGAAAAGCAAGAAATTAGAATTAATTTTGGAGAAAACAGATATGGTACTTGTACTATAAAAGAATTCTTTAAAAATGTTAGTTCATGGAAGCTAGTTGACGATAACGGAACAAGAGGTGGAGAAAGAGTAATTCATTTACTTAGTAACACTGACCAATTGAAAAGTCATATGTTTAACAATGGCGTTCAAGATTTACTTGCAAAAGCAGAACATCTAGTAAATATAAGAGAAGAAGTAGTTAATTTAAGTATTGGCTCTTATCTTTTAGAATTAGATGATTTCATTCCTCTTAGAAATGGAAAAACTACATATTCTAAAATATCTACACATAGAGGTTATCAAATCAAGTTCCACAATAATGGAGTGTATGGATTTACAATATTCAAAGGAGCAACAGCTTCAGAGGATAGAATCTGGTCAATAGCTAGATGTAAAGAGATTATAGAGGAGATGATATCATGCAAATAGGTACTATAGATACAAATGAAATACTTGGTTTAGACTTTAATAGTCCAAACAATTATGCAAATGTTACAGATTATTTTGGATTTATTCAAGAAGCGGTAACTAATGGTTTACTAGAAGATTTCTTTAATGATGAATCTAATGGATTTGATCAAGAAGAGAAAGATGATTTAGTTGCACTTAAAAATGCAGTAGAAAAACTTAGTAGAACAATAGCTGCTAATTCAAGATAAGGATAAAAGTATGAATAAAGATATAAATAAAAAAAATAAAAAAAGCAATAGACAAGCTAACAGCATCAGAGATGATAACATTAGCGAATCTAATGAAAGTAGAAATAAAAGAGATTAAGCAGCAATCAGAAAATGAAGACTATCTAAATATTGGAGAGTATTCATACAGAGTTATTAATAAATCAGATATTGAGCAATCAATAAAAGACTGGTTTGATAATTTTGGAGGTACGCTTGATTTAATTACTTATGAGTTTGACAACTATCTTGACTTCGCACCAAAATTTGAAAAAGTTATTTGTGATTTAAAGGTAGACATTATTAAAAATAAATCATTGTTTTTAAAAGATGCAAGAGATTATGTGAATAGAGAATATGAAGAGTGTAAATCTGAATATAAAAACTATGAAGATTTCTTAAAGCAACAATTTGGACTATCTGTAAATGACCTTTCTATCCCTATCAAAATGTGGGACCAAGAAGTTTTATATACAGGACATCCAAAGAACTTTAAAAGTGAAATGATGCCAAATATTAAGCAATATGAAATTAATGAGGAAGCAATAGCTCAATCACTAGTAGATAACAATATTTTTACTGACTATGATACTTTAGGAGACTACGGTATAAAAGGTAAATTTATTTTAGAAAATCATATAGTTTATAAAATAGATATATAACAAACAATAAGAAATAAATTTCTCCAAGTAGGGAGTTCAATCAAACTATTAAATTAGTATGGTGCAAAACGAACTCCCTTTGGGGTGTTCTATACTTTAAATAGTAATTTGCACCTCAATTAAAGAAAGAGAAAAATAAAATGTGTAAAGTAGAAAAACAAGCAACATCATTATTTGATGCACCAGTAGAACAAGCAACACCTTCATTTATGGATAAAATCAATTCAGTAAAAAAGTCTTATGATGATTTACTTGGAGTAGAGTTTGTACAAAACATAAAGATACTTTTAAAAGAGTATGAAGAAGTGCAAGAATACCATGAATCAATGAATAATATGGTTGCTAAACAAAAAGCAAAGATAGAAGAGTTTCAGCAATTTAAAGAGTTTTCAAAATATGGAGCGAGTCATTTTAAGGACCATCTAATAGGAAATATTAGTGGCAGTTCTCATAATTATGACTACGACTTGAGTGCGAAACAAAGAGTAACATGCGGGAAACTAAAAGCGAGACTAAATGCAGTAATGTTAAAAAGTTTTAATATAGACTATGAGTTTGGTTTTGTTGGCCCAGAGACAAGTTATGAAAGTTTAATAGAAGAGATTCTAGAAGCTACAAATAGTGGAAACTTTGAAGAAGTAGCAAATGAGCAATTAATGGAAAGTATCAGAAGTAATTTAATTAAACATAAAGAAATTACTCTATCAAAAAAGAAAATAGTATTTAATAGTTTTACAAACTCATATAAATGTTCTATATTTAAAAGATATGAAACAAATATGGATAATAAAACATTAGATGCGTTAATTAATTCAATGGCAGCTCACTATAAAGAAGTGATAGGTATAGAAGAAGGAGCAGATGAATTTCTGTTCTTTAACTTTTTAACAAATCATTTAAGTGGAAGTAATGAAGAAAGCGGAGTTTATAAAGCAGTAACAGAAGTAGTTACGGATTATATATCTAAAGCACGACTGTTTAAGAATGGTAAACTAGAGCTAGAGTTTAAAACTACAGATATAGCAAGCAGTTATTACACAAATTACATATTAGCCAACAAAGGAGAATAGTATGTGTCAAAGAATAGAACATGAAGACCAGAGTGACATCTTTGCTATCTTAGATAATGAAGAATCACCAATAATAAAAGATAACTTTTTCGATAAACTGAATAATACAAAGAAAGATTATTCTATGCTATTGGGAAAGGAAGTTGTAGATTTTGCTAATAATTTAGTAAAAGAATATGAGCAAGTAAAAAACTTTATAAATGCACAAACAGAGATTATAGGGAGTTTCAAAAAAGAGCTTTCAAAAAATAGTTGTTTGACTGATAAGATATTTCAGTATACATTAAAATTTAATGAGCATGAAGAGGAGCTAACTAAGTTGGATTATTCAACAAAAAACAATATAGTAAGATATGTAAGAGATAACTTCCAAATAGAGGCACAAATACATTTAATGCAATTTGAGCACGAAAAGACGGATGAACACTCAAAAATCATAAACATTACGGATTCAGAATCAATTCTGAAATTTATAGCATCAATTACAAACAACGGTAATGCCGATGAAATAGTAAGAGATGCACTTTTAGAAAAGTTAAAATATGAGTTAGGATTTGAAGATAGAATTAAGTTGACAAAAAAGAAAGTCACAATTAGTGATTTGCTAAGTACTGGAGTAGATTATGATGGAAAAGCAGAGATACCAATAGGTGCAAGAGCTGCTAAATCATTCTGGAAAACATTAAGATGTCTTGAGGTGGATTTTTACCCAGGAATGAAAGATGCAGGATACAGTTCAGTAGACTCAATTGAAAATGCTTACACAGACAGACACCGTTCTCCTTATGAATTAAATAATGAGACAACTCTACACGATAAGCAATTTTGGAATGGCAACTTTTTTACTAGCAGTAAACTGTTTAAAAATGGTAAGTTAGAAATAGAGTTTCATGAAGAAGATTATGCAAAAGCATTTGTAGAAAATTATCTACTTATGTCTTTTAAAATATAAAATTATAAAACAAACACAGCCCAAGTAGGGGATTAAAAAAACATATATCCCCTCAAGGGATAGTAATGTCTTTTAATCCTTAAACAATAACCTCATTGCACCAAGCAAGAGTAGGACAAAATTAAAGGACAACTAATGTGTCAACAAATAAAAGATATGGAGCTCACACTTTCAAAAGAAGATAGAATAAATATCAATGATAAGTTTTCTTATCTTATGGCAAGTGGAGAAATACTGAAGACATTTTCAAAAGAGGAAGTATTTAATTACTTTACTGGAAAAGGTGGACTTCATGGTTTAGAGTTTAGCAATTATGATTGTTTTCATAGTTACACAAAAGCAAAGCAAGAAGTAGAGTTGGGTGCATTTTTTACACCAGACTCTCTATTTAAAAGAATCCATGATTTAATCAAAATTAAAGACAACTACTTAGTAGCAGATTTAAGTTTTGGAAAGGGTGGTTTCTTTAATGGAATTAAAAATGAAAGTAATTGTTATGGTTGTGAATATGATTCATTAAACCACTCAGTAGCAACTACGGTTTTCCCTAAAGCTAATCTTATAAAAGGAGATTTAAAGTATTACCAAAATGATGATGTCTCTTTTGATGTTATCTTTGGTAATCCTCCTTTTAATTTAAGATGGGACTTTGAGAATGACCAGATGGCTTCACAATTAGTATATGTAAAAAAATCATATAAACTACTAAAAGAAAATGGACTTTTTGTACTATTGGTACCTTGTTCATTCTTGAAAGATGAGATGATGGATCAAAAAGGGCGCGATTATATGTCTAACAGGTTTAACCTTGTAAGTCAATATGAACTACCACTTGATGCATTCTCAGCAGTAGGAGTACAAAGTTTTGCAACAAAACTTATGTTTTTCCAAAAGAAAACATTAGAAGAGGGCTGTCATGAAAATGATTATAGGCTATTTAATGATCCGCATGTAGATGCAGATAACTTTTTTGAACAAATTATAGCTCCTGTTTATAGTGAGCTAGATTCGGTTATGTCAAAAAGACTAAATAAAGCAAGTAAAAATAGAGGTGATAGCACAGCAAAAGTAGCAAAACTATTATATGACATACAAAGACACCCAAAAGTATCGGAATACTATGGCAAGTGTAACGCTTATTACAATAAGTACTTACATCAAAAGCAGCCAAAAGATATGAATGATAAAGAATGGGACAAAAAGAAACTTACTATTAATAAAGTTATTGCAAATTTAAAATTGTATCTTAAGAAGCAAAACCCTAAAAAGTTTGTGAAAAAAGGTACTTTAATAAAGTGTGATGATGGGATTAAAAGAGCAAAAGTTCCTTTGTCTTATAGAAGTATAAACCAAATGGTATATAGTGATGCTTATTTCTTTGAAAATAAGAAGTATGAAAAGCTTATACAGAAAAAGAGAAAGCAAATGTTAAATCAAATGCAAGTATTCGATGATATGAAGCAAGATAAAAAAATTGCTAAATTTTTAAAGAATGTATCTCTTAAAGGTTTTGATGATGGTCAAATAGTTAATATTTCGTTAAACGGAATACAAGCAAGTGACACAAATAAAATATTACAAAAATATTCATCGTATTTACAATGGGAACAAGGTACTGGTAAAACAGTTACTGGAATTGCTCAGATTAAATATAGAATGAAATATACAAGTATAAATAAAACAATTATAGCGGGTCCATCAATTGCGATTAATGGAACTTGGACGGACATGTTAAAACTAAATGGACTAAACAATTTAAATATAACTTCTATTGCAGATGTTTATAATATGATGAGTGAAGACTATGACACGATAACAATATCTTTCTACTATATAAATAAATATAAAAAACAATTAAAGAAAATGCAAAAAGGGAAAAAGATTTTCTTTATACTTGATGAAGCAGATAACTATTCAAATCCAAGTTCTACAAGAACTAAATCAGGATTAGATATATTTAGAAGAGCAACATATAAAACTCTAATGAGTGGAACAAGTATAAGAAACAACATTGTTGAGTTTTTCCCTCAAATGGAGTTAATGTATAACAATGGTTACAATATGATTGATACGTGCTCAACTTTATATAAGTTTGACCCAAAAGCAAAAGCAGATGAGGAAGCACTTACAAGCCAAGCAAATAGCAATCAGCATAAGCCATTTTTTCCTTACAAAAAAGGATTCAATGAGTTTAAACTATGTTTTAACCCAAGCAAAGCAACTGTTTTTGGAATACAAAAGCAAGATCAAAAAGTTTTTAATGCAGATGATTTAGCAAATATGTTAAGTTACACGGTAATAACGAGAACTTTTGAGGAAGTAACAGGTAGAAAAATCTACAAAGTAGAACCTGTTCACATAGAAGCTAATCAAGACGAATTAGACCTGCAGAAAGAGATAAAAGAAGGAATTCAGAAGTATTACGGAGTGTATATTAATTCAACTGGTAACAGTAGAAAAGATGCAATGCTAAGATTACTTCATCAAATGAATCTACTTTTTAAATCTTGTAGTGATCCAATGAGTTTTGATGAATATAAGAATGATACTTTTTCTAAGTTAGAATTAGTTAAAGAGTATCTAAATGACAACAAAGACTTCGCCGTTCTTGCAGGAGTAAAGGTTGCGGAAATGATGAGATATAAAAGAATAGTTGAGGAGTTATATCCAGAAAAAACTATTTACTATATTGATGGTAAAGTTTCAATTGCTAAAAGAAAAAAGATTATTGCAGAAATGAGCAACAATAAGAACTCTGTTCTTATTTGTACTCAGCAATCGCTTAGTTCTTCGATTAGTATTAACTTTATTGATACCATTTTATTGACTTCACTAGACTGGAACTTATCTAAAATGTCTCAATTTTACTTTAGATTTATAAGATATAACTCAAAAGGATTTAAGACAGTTAATTTATTAACTCTCAAGGGTTCTATTGAAAGTAACTTGCTAAAAGTAGTATTAGATAAAGATAATTTGGTACAGTTTATGAAAACTCGGAAAATGACTAATGAAAATAAAATGGGAGTTGATTTAGACTTTCTATTATCTTTAGTGGTGGACAAAGAAGAATTGCAAACAAAAGAAACAGAAACAAAATAAGCCCAAGTAGGGGATTAAATGAAACACTTTATCCCCCCAAGGGATAATATTGTCTTTCAATAAAGAACAAAAGCTTTTGCAAATGCATTATCTTTTACTAAACAATAAAAACAAAATAAAAAGTTGCTTATAACTAAGCCAATCCACAAGGATACACACAATAGTCACTGTCCTTATGGATAGGTGTATTCTTTAAAATAATCTTTTAAGGAGATAATATGACAACAGTACAAATAAACAAAAAAAATTCAGTAACAGCAGACCTTTTTCCACAGAATGTAATTTCTCAAATTAAAATTAAAGAAGTACAGGAAAATGCATCATATATATACGGTAACAAATATAGTACAGAGAGAGAGTGTTCAAATATAGCAATCAATCTAGAATACAAAGGTGAGAATCTTTGGGTAGTATTGTATTATGGTATAGGATATAGAGATGGTGAAGCAAAGAGCAAGGTTGTGGTAATAAGAGATAGAGAGTTCCAAGAGGGTGGAGATAATAATCCAAGTGAAATATTAACTCCATCAGTATATTATTGGGAAACACCACTGGCTATAACAAAAGAGCAAGAAATTGCAGCAGAACTAAGCAATATATTAGATAATCATATAATCCAAGCAGATGAGAATTCTAGCGAAGCATTATGTGAAGAAAATAATATGTTTATAGAAGATGCAGCACTTACATTAAGAGATATTCAGAATGTGGTATTTGACACAAAATTAAATGTAGAAAATATAACATTAAAACAAATTAAAGATATTGAGAAGCAATTAGAGAGAGCAAAAGAAGCTTATAGAGAATCAGAAGGTAAGAAATTACTAAATGAGATGCTAGAAGATAATAATTGCCCTCCGATGCTAAAAGACTTAAGTAGGAAACTTTGTTTTACTTCAATATTTTTTGAAAAACTTACACACAACGAAGACTACATGCCAGATTTTGGAAAATACATAGTATTTAAAGGAATGGTAGATGTTGGTCCTAGCGATGAAGTTTCTATGCAAGAATATAACTACGGATTTCTTTTTGAGGAATCAGAAACATATGTAATAAATGAACTGTATGAAAATTTTGAAGGTAAAGCATATTTAAGTGAATCAGACTTTGAAGCAACAATAAAAGACGATGAAGTAATAATGGATTCAAAAGATTGGAGCTATGAATATACTGAGGAAGCTTATTTGGTGTGGAACTATATATTAAGATTTACGCAGGAAGGTTATAAAAGAGAATTATTTATTTAGAGATAAATATAAAAGAAAAAAGTTACCCATTAAGGGCTAAACACACTCGAAAGAGATTTAGTCCTTATGGGCTAACTCTGTTCGTTATAAGAACTATAATGTTCGGAAGAAAGTAAAATGAAAACATTTATCGAAAATATACCGTCTCTAGGAGAAGTAGTTTGTGTAAAAGTAAAGGTTACTAATAAATCATTTTTTAAGTTTAAGAAGATTCTTGAGCAAAAAGGAATTGATGTAAATCGTGACTATAAAGATGTAGTTCTGGAAGTGCCATTAAATGATTTTATGTCAAAAGATGACTTTGAAGGATATAGCCCAAAATTAACTAGCTACTTAAAAGAAGCAGTTAAATTAGGAGCAGAAACATTTTATATAGTAAATACTTCCACAAAAGAGTTGCTACCAGATGATATTCAGAATATCATTGAAAAAAATTCTATAGAAAAATTGAAAAATTGGGATAGAGTGGATTTAGAAGGTAGTTATATGGAAAATTTAGATGAGTACTTAAAAAAATATGTGAGAATGGGAGTTAGTGAAGCAAGAACATATATAATCTTAGCAAATAAGAAAGAGCTTAAAAAAGCAATTTCTGAATTTGAACATAAAAAAATCTTAAAACTTTTAGATAAAAGAAAAGACAATTATGATGTAGATTATTTAGAATACTATGCTGAAGAACTAATGCCTGTCGTAAATAAAGTTCTACCTCTTGCAGATATAGACACAATGTATGTAAATGCATTTGATTTTATTATTGAAGAGATAGACAGAATAAATAAAATATAGTCATTAGGACTATTTGCCGTAAAGGTGAGGCAAACTTTTCTCACCTAACGGTGGATAGTTATGCCTTTAACAAATATAGCTTTCAATTAGCTAATAAGTGTCAAAAGGACAAATTATGACAAAAATACAAATAACAAGAAAAAATATTTCACGTTTCGCAATAGTTGGAGCAGGAGTAAGAGGTAAAGGAACAGAAGTTTTCACAAGTGGAGTAGATGTTGCATATTTACGAACTTATGAATCTGATTCAGCAGAAGAGAGAGCAGAAAAGATTACAAAATTTATTACAAAAATAAATGAGCATGATTTAAGTGAACTTTATATTGAAGAAGCAGGACTTATGAGTGGTGTTAAATTATTTTCAAACAAAACAGCAAACTATTTAAATAGAGAGTATGATGTTGGTGAATATAGCACAGCTAGATATAGTCTTTACTCAGAAGTATTGGAATATTTAATAAAAACAAACTGTAATGAAGTTAGACATTTAAGTGTTTCGCTTAAGCCTACATTGATGGGATATATTGCAGTATCAAAATATGAAATGGATGAAGATGGACAAAGAGAACTACTAAAGGATTTATTATCTCTTAGCGGAGAATCTGTGTACGGAGATATTACTGACTGCTCATGTGAGTTAGAAGATAATATCAAAGATACATCAAACTCTTCAGACTATACACTATTACATGGTGAAAACCCTCCAGAAGATATGGATACATATATAGATGGGAGAATGGACAATCATAATACTAGTGTTATTGATGATTTTTGGAGTTTTGAACTAGATGAAGGAGAATATCTTTCAGAGCTTGATCCTCAAGAAAAAATTTGTATTGTTCATAGAAAAGGTAAAGATTGGTATGTTGATTATTCAATGGTTTCAGATGAAGTAGGTTTTATCTTTAGAGATTTAACTTATGATTATGATTCAGAAGATTATGATGAAGTATCATTTCATTACTATACATATGATGCAGATAAAGAAACTTTAGAAAAAGTAGAAAATTATCTAAAAGATACAAAAAAAGATTTAGAAAGAAGATGCTATCTATACAACGAGCTAGAGTATGGTGAAGACATGGGAGCTAATTACGACTATAACAAGAATGTATTTGATTTATATTTACTAAGATTAATCTTTGAAGATATGACAGATGCAAGAAATGAGATAGAAGAAATATATGACCATGACTTAGAACCAAAAGAAGCTTGTGAAAAAGCAAACGCACAAATAATAGCAGATAATGTTATATTTGGAATAGATGGAAAAATAACAATAAAAACAGTACCAAATACAATGGTTACAGAACCTGCTCCTTCAGAAGAGAAAAAATATAATCAGTTAAAGATTATTAAAAGACTTCAAAGAAGAATGGGATATGAACTAGTATGGAGTGCAGTTAATCCAAACGCAAACGCAAAATACCATACATACAGCTATGCAATAAAAATACTTAATGAAGAGTACCACTTTACTATAGGAGAGCTATTTGAAGAAGACAATGAAAATACAATTGAATTTATTCAAGAATGTATAGAATCGTTAGAAAGAAGAGCAATTACAAAAAAAGCAGAAAATATGTTAGCAGAAAATGCAAATAAAATTTTTGTAGGTATAGATGATTCATTAGGTGCAGGAAATTGTTCTGTAGGTACAGAGGACTTCATTAAAAGAAATCAGATTAATTTAAAAATAACTGGTGGAATTAGAGGTGATGAACTTTTAAAAATGGAAAATTCAAACTTCACAAGAAGAGCAGTGGTGCGAGCAATCGTAAATCATGGAAATTTAGCAGTAGCTTAAAAATAAAATAAAATAAAAGGAAAAAATATGTGTTTAAATATGCAATCGTCCGAAACATTAATTAATTTAATTAATCAAAATGTAACAGCAACAATAGAAAAAGAACCAATTCAATTAAAGGGTACTACACATGTAGTTAAAGCAGCAGTAAAAAGAAACTTAGAGTTAAGTGGAATAGCAAAGTTGCAAGCAAAATTATGTCGTACAAAGATTGGGCAATGTGCTGCAGTATGTGTGGATAGAATTATTCTAGTTGGAGTTTTAACTTCAGCAGGAAGAGGAACTATACTTACAGCATGGACAGCTTCACAAAAGCAAATAGCTAATATGAAGAATGCTCAAGATGAAATTGATATGGTACAAGTACAAAAAACAGCAACTCCAATATATAATATATTAGATAGCTATGATAAAAAAAGTGTAAAGACAGATTTAAAAATAACATCAGTTATAGATAAGAATGGTTTTAAGCAACTTTAATAAAAAATAAAATAAGCCCAAGTAGGGGATTAAATGAAACACTTTATCCCCTCAAGGGATAATAATGTCTTTTAATCCCGAACAATTAGAGCTCGCAAGTACGACTCAACGGAAAATAAAATGACAACAGTAATAATTAAATTAATAGTAGAAGAAATTAACACATATGATTTAGGAAAATTTCAAGCAGATACAAATGGTAATCTTCCAAATATAGTAGTTTCACATGTAAATCACATGTTATGGAATAATATAACATCTTCAAAAGAAGAGTTTATAAAAACTATAGAAAGAGAAGATTATCATATTTGTAAGAATTGTTCTACGGTACATGATTCACTTACATCATTAGATGCAGGAGAATATTATAAAGAAATTAATGAATACATAGCAACAAAAATAGAGCATGAAGCTGTATGTAATGAATGTCACGATAAATTGATATTAACACATGAAACTTCATATGTGTATACAAAATATACAAATGCAGATATACAAGCAGTGAAGACATTATTTCTTGAAGATACTAATTCTACTCAAGATGATATGGCTAGTAAGTTAAAATTACCTCCATATGACATAAAAGCAATAGACATTATGGGAATACCTAGTATAGATAATTCAATAATTACAATAAAAGCATTATTAGATAACCCATTCGGTGACGATATGGTATTTTTCGCAAGCATTAGAAACAATGAAAATGAAGACATTTATTATCACGCAGTTGGAAAAATTGCAGATACAATGTTTTCAGGAGTAGTTAAGGGATATGAAGGCGGAGGAGAAACATCAGAGTGGTATGTTTTTAACAATATGTTTATGCCTACAGCACACAAAGATGAAAACCCAATCGAGCATGATACGGCAATCGCAATGATGAATGTAGCAATGAAAGATAATGGTTTTTATAATATATGTATGGCAATGCAAGATAAATACACAGACTATGAAGCAGAATCAAATGTTCACTCAATTAAGAAAGAATATATTGATTTAGTAGAAGATGGTCAAATATCAATAGGAAAAGAATTTCAGCCACTAAACTATGGAAATAGAACTTGGGATGGCGGAGAAGCAGAGTACTATAAAACAGTAAAAGAATTTACAGATGCAAATTTAGAAATAGATGAGCTTCTAAAAGAAAATTTAGAGCAAATGATTATACAAGATACGAATGGTGAATTATCATCTTCGGAACTAGTTAATGATGCAGTAGTTGCTTTACTTGATGATGATATTTATGGACTAATTGTTGAAGATATACAAACAGAAATGTTTAAGTATTTAAATACGATTGTAGAAGTAATAGAATTAAGAGCAAAAGGTTCAGAAGCAGAAAATCATGCATTAGCAAATATAAATATTAAAGATTGTGAAGTTTGTACAGAATGTGGAACAGGACTGTTACCAGAAAGCGAATGCTATACGGATGCAGATACAGATAAGCCATATTGTACAGAATGTTGTTTTTTTGATGAAGGAGATGATGTATATAGAGCAGGAACAGTAGAAGCCTATTTAGAAAGACAAACTGAGAATTCAATTAACTTAAATGATATGAGAATGATTATTTTGAATGAAGAATGGTCTAAAGCTAATCCAGACAATATGCTACCTTACTTTATTAGTAAATCATGTACACATAGTAAATTACAAGAAATTGTAAAAATTACTCAAGCGGTATATGAATATGCAACAACTGACTTTACTACAGAAAAAATGATTGATATAAAAGAAACATTAAATGTGGAAGTAGAAAGATATGAAGATAGTCAAGGTGAAATAGCTGAAGATTATAATGGAATTTTTCAACAAACACTAGCATTTAATGGATTTGAATGGAAAGTAATTAGAAGTTTCGTACCTGTATCAATATAGACAAAAACAAATTTCTCCAATTAGGGAGTTCAATCAAACTATTAAATTAGTATGGTGCAAAACGAACTCCCTTTGGGGTGTTCTATACTTTAAATAGTAATTTGCACCTCAATTAAAGAAAGAGAAAAATAAAATGAGTACAATATCAAAAAAAATAACACACGTAAAAAGAAGAAGAGTAGCCCTAAAGGATATAGAAAAAATGTTAGAGAGAAAATCAGAAAAGATATTTTCACTAAATAGTCCTACAGGAGAAATTAACTCTTATCATTTAACATTAGAGCAAGCACTTGACATGGTAGATACAGCAATAGACGAAGATGGATACCATTATTCAGAATTAGAAATATTTATCGCAAAAGAAGAGTGCGAGTCAAATGAAAATAAACCTTATTGTTTTGAGAACCCAGTATTAGATGCAGAAAACTTTTTAGTAGATATGCATAAAGCAAGAACACGAGAAGAGATGACAGAATTTTTACTTTCAACAGAATTTAAAGATGATAAAGTTGAGTTCGCGTTTAATACTTCTGGAATGTCAGATGAACAATTTAATCAGTGGTTTCCTAAGATTTGTAACGAATACTTAATGAAAAAACTGAAATTACTATAAGGATAAAATTATGTGTAAATTAACAAAAGAAATAAAATCGATTGCAGTATTAGCTCTAGGTAAAATTGGAAAAGAAAAAGAAAATAGAAAAGTATACATTACTAACAAGAAGTTGCAACAAACATTTCCAGTAGGTGAAAAAGTTAAAATCAATTATGATACTGCTAAACAGCAAATTATAGTTGACAAAGCTGACTTCATGACTGGAAATCATACAATTTCAAAAAAAGGTAATGGAACTCCTGTTTTAGATATTAAAGGAAAAGATGTAGTAAATACATTTGGACCAGATGTAGAAAAAATAGAAGTATTATTTTTTGAAGATCAAATAGTGATAAAAGTTTCTAAAACTGAAAAGTTTAAAGCACAAAGAACTAATAAGAAAGGGTTAAATACTTTTGAATTATTTTGCGGTGGAGGAACATTGTCTCACTTTTTCAAAAGAGCAGGGTTTAATATTAAAGGTGGTCTAGAATTAAATCAAGATTACTTAGCAATGTTTCATGAAAATAATCCTGGTGAAGAAATTTATTCAATAAATGGAAGACTAGAAGATATTCATACTTCGTATTATCCAAAGGATATAGATTTAGCATTGCTTGGAATACCTTGCCTGACATTTTCAACTGCAAATGTTGCTTTACAAAAAGCACTTAAGAATAAAAAAGAAGGAAAGCCATATGATGAAAAAGAAATACAAAAAGCAGCTTATGGTGAATCATTAACATTTTATGCATTAACAGCAATAAGAGCAATGAATCCTAAGACAATTGTAGTAGAAGAAGTAGTTCCATATGCTAGTACATCTTCAGCATATATGCTAAGAACTGTACTAGCCCAAATGGGATATAAAATTACTGAAACTATATCAAGTGGAAGCAACACTAAGAGACCTAGATGGGTTTTAGTAGCTAACATGGAATCAGAAATTAATTTAGATAACTTAGTTGACACAACAGCACAAACAATCGCAGATTGTTTAGAACTTTCAGTAGATGAAAGAGATTGGTTTACTAAAGAGGAGTTTCCTCCATCAAGATTAAATGAAAAAATAGGAATTAGAAGCTGTACTCCAAATGACCATTTATGTAATACAATTACAACAAATGACAGGAGAGGTACAGAACCAATTCTTAAACACCCAACAAAAGAACTTTATTCAAGATTTACAAATAGAGAGGTAGCAAATATACATGGCATAGATAAAAGCTTTAAACTAGATGATAGAAAAATCATAGGTAGAGAGATTTTAGGTCAAGGTGTATCTGATATGTTTTTAACAGTAGCTCAAAGAATTAAAGATTCAGAAAAGAAAGATGCAACAATAAGTTTGATAATCAACACAGAAATTAGTGACAAGCTAGTTAGTGGTTTAACACCTGTTACATACCCTTGTAAAGTAGATACTAAGACAAACCAAGTAGAAGTTCATATGGAAAGAATAATTGCTAAAAACGATTATGAATTCTTATCAGAACTTGACCCTACGGGAACTGCTATGTTTGATAACATTAATATTGAAATGGATGGCATATCTAGTAAAATAGAGATGGATGGAGCAAGTATACGATTAGTATAACTAGAAGAAGCACTATAAATAAATAAAAACTCAAGTAGAGGATAAATTAAACAATCTATCCTCTACGGATAGTATTGGCTTTTTTATTCTGAACAAATTAAGACCTCATATAAAAATGTTGGTTTAAAAATAAGGAATAAAAATGTTAAATGAATTCGATATAGCATGTATAGATTTAGTAAATAAAGAGCATCCTGTTAAGTATGCTAAGGACTTGTTGTCTATTAAGGCTAAAGAGGTATTAAATTCTATAGAAGAAGAAGAGCTAAGATATGATGAAATTGCAGACATTCTGAAAACTATATCAGATGTTCAGGAAGAATTTAAATTCTCATATAGTGCAGAAATTATAGACAGAATTAAGCTTTTAACAAAAAATTTTGAAATAGAAGAGTACCAAAAGCTAGGGGTTAAATTTTCTAACCCAGAGTTACATGAATCTCATAAAAAAGAGCGTCATTGGGTATTAAAAACAAATATCGGAAGTTTTAATTTAAATAGTATAGCATTGCAGGAAGCAATAGAGTGCATTAAATGTATTGCTACATCAAGCGGAGTTAAATTTGGAGATATATCTATTTCTTATAAAGATGAGAAAGGAAAACAAAATGGGACAATTTAGTTTTTTAACAGGAGACACAAAAGAGTCAATCTTAGTAAGTGAACCAAGAAAAGTATATTTACTGCAGCCAAACAAAGAAGCATCAATAGAAGAAGACTTTTATGGAGGCTATGGAGATTTTGGTGCAGTAGATGCATATGAATGGTTAGCAACTAGAAATGTTAAGCCAGAAATAATAGAGAGAGCAAAAAAGATAGGAATTCCGTTAAGAGATTTAGGTATTACTATTAATACTAACTATTATATTGACACAAGAACAGGTATCAAATACTCAAATTGTTATAACGAACTTTTTCCAGAATTAAAGAAATTTAATTATACGGATGAGTTTGATGGTGAAACAGTAAACGGACTTATATTTGAAGATGTATGGGAGAAAGTATCATTTGAAAAATTGTTAGGAGAGATTAAGTTCCCTCTTAAATTTTCTTTTGATAAAGATGCCGTATATGAAGAATTAGAAGGTTCTAAAGATTGTCCTAATCAAGGATGGGAAGAGTAATGACAAAAACAAAAGATATGAAGATATATTTTGCATGTCCTACTGGAAAAAGAAGAGATTCTATTGTAGAAGATTATGGTAGCAGATTTGGTGCTTGTTTAACAAGAGATGTTTTTAATAACATAACAGCAAATAAGATGCCTTGGTTTTTAGATAATGGAGCTTTTGCAGACTGGAAAAATGGAGATGAAAATATAAATAATATCAAGTTTTTAAATAGACTTGACCAAATAAAAGAAAAAGTAGAGCAAGGAATTTTGACTATGCCTGACTTCGTAGTAGTACCAGATTTGGTTGCTAGAGGTGAGGACAGTTTGGTTCGCTCAAGTAATTGGATACAAACTTTCAAGGAAGATTATCCAGGATTTAAATTTTATGTAGCTGCTCAAGATGGAATGAGATTTCATTACAATCAAGATGGCACAAAATCAGCAAGATGTATAGAAGTAGCCCTTAAAAGTAATCAATACGATGGTTTATTCATTGGTGGTACTAAAGAGTGGAAATACAAAAATAGCGAAGAGCTAATACAAATGGCAAATAAGTGTAATTTACCATCTCATATAGGAGGAATAGGAAATAGAAAACCTACTCTTTGGGCAAAATCAATCGGTGCTGCATCAGTAGATAGCGGAGTCGCAATGATTCACCCAAAACACTTAAAAGAAATTTTAGGACTTCATAATGAAATGGCTTGGACTATGGCTGCATAAAGAAACAAAAAACCTCATATAAAATGTTGGTTTAATAAAAAAGGAAAAAAAATGGCAAACCTAGAAGAAATACTAGAGAGTTTCAAAGAAGACTTTGACGCAAAACCGTGGCAAATATCTGTTTTATCAGATGCAATAACATATGATTATCTGAAAGAAGATGAGATTGAGCGCGCAGAAGAGACAATAGTAGAGTTTGACACAATAGAAGAACTTATAAATTCAACAGAAAATTCTAAAGTTTCATATCAATTAAGAGAGATAGCATCACTTAACGATAGTCTATAGAAAATTAAAAGTTGCGAGAAATCGCCTATCCTAAGTGGGAAAACAATTATTCCCACAAGGGATAGTTCTTTTCTTTACTTAATCTAGCAAAGCTAGGAAAGATAAGTAAGATGACAAAACAAATAAATACAACGAGTGCAAGTATATTAGCATCACTGCTTTTATCACACACAGGAATCGTTCAAAAAATAGCACAAAAACAAATTCCAGAAAATAAAAATAAGCAAGCAGAGGTTTATAAAGTAAGTAATACAAATAGTGTTATTAACAAAACTCCTGCTAGTGAATATTATTAAGGAATTGAACATGTGTAAAACTACAACAATTTCACCAGAGCTATTAGCAATGTTAAACTATTATCAAAATGATGATAGACCATTTGCAGTAGCATGGAGTGGAGGAAAGGATTCAACAGCAACTTTAATACTTGTTTTTGAAATGTTAAAAATGATTAGTAACCCATCGAAAAAAGTATATATCATGTTTAGTGATACAATGCTAGAAATGGACCCAGTTGTTTTTCAAATTAAGAATACAATTAAAGCAATTAAGCAATACATAATAGATAACAATCTACCAGTAGAGTTTATTCAAGTTGAACCAGAATTAAAGCACACTTTCTTTAGTTTACTAATTGGAAAAGGTTATACTTTACCAAGACGTGACTACCGTTGGTGCACAAATCGACTTAAGATTTTGCCTCAAGACAAGGCTATTAAAGGGATATTAGAAAAAGAAACTGCATATATCAGTGTAACAGGAGTTCGTAAGGATGAAGGGCACGAGAGAGCAGATAGAATAGATAATAATACTATTGATGGAATATACAAGACTCATGATACTCCAGGATGCAATATGCTAACACCAATTCAAGATTGGACTCAAGAAGATGTTTGGAATACTATTTATAGTACTAAGCAAGCTTGGGTTGATTCTGTAGGATTAGGAGTTGTATATTCGTATGCTGCAGGAGATGGTGATGAATGTAGAACAATGCTTGAAGGTAATGAGGGAGAAAATGCAGGATGTTCAGGATCAGCAAGATTCGGATGTTGGATTTGCCCTCTATTTAAAAAAGACAAGACTTTAAATAACTTAACTAGTCATTATTCATATATGACAAAGATGGAAGAGTTTAGAAATTGGCTTGTACAATATAGAGATGGTCATTGGGATAAGCGAGATGTTTATAATCATAGAAGCCATACGCAAAAAATATACGATAATGACAATCATAGGAAAGGTATGACATTACCTGGAGGCTATACATTAGAATTCAGACAAGAGATACTTAAAGAATTACTGCTTTTAGAAAAAAGTATAATCAAAGATAGAGGGGAACCATTAATTACAGATAAAGAATTAACATACATTCAAGAGATTTGGGTAGAAGAGGGTGACTATGAACTAACAGTTTTTAAACTAGCAGAGCATAGAAATTTTGAGATATCTAAAAAACATCATGAAATAGTAGAATCAATTCTGATCTATAAGAAAGCATTTTATAAGGAATCAAATCCTAATGAAATAAGTTGGCATCCTCCATATTGGGATATTCCTATTGGTTTAAATGAAAACGCAAATCAAAGATATTTTGCACAGTTGTTTTTACAATTGCAAAAAATTGAAAAAGACCCTTTTGAGTTCGCAAGAATTCTTACGAGTACTTACAAAGGTAAAATGTCTGACAAGTTGTGGTATGAAAAGTATAAAGAAATAAGAGATGTTATCAATGAACTTCCAGTAGAAACTAAGCAGTATTACCCTTCAGATGAAGAGATGAGATACACGCAAAAAGAATGGAAAGATGATGAAACAGGGTTTTGGACTTTTATGGAGTTACAAGAATCTGGTGAAATCACAGCAAACCCTCCAGAAAAAACATTATTTGGATTTAATGGTGAGAATGCGAAACATTACGAAGTTATGGAAGAACTAGATGAGGTATTTGATGTTACACTATGTACAAAAATGAGTTTGGCTGACCAGATGAAATATTTTGAAAGTTAGTAGAGCATCATAAATAAAACAAGAATTAGTTAAAATAAACTATAAATAAAAGGAAAAAAAATGCAATTAGCAAATATAGAGAGTAAAGATTTAACAGTAGTAGAGAACAGTATAACAGATGACATTTTTGAATTGGCAAGTTTTTGCTTACTAGGAATAGAAAATGAAGTATTGTATGAATACAAAAAGCCAGGTAACTTTCCACATGATGAATTTCATATTGTAATTCAAATGGAAGCTGATCTTTATAGATTTAAAGCAAAAGAAGAAGGAGAAGAGAGTTTAGATATTTTTAGTTACGATATAGAAAATAATAATTTTCATATCATGGATATAGATGGAAAAATGATTTATTCTACTCCTTATGTAAAGGGTCTAGATAAAAAAGCTTTAGTAAAAGCTGTTGAAACATACTTAAGTAGATTTACAATAACAAAAATGCCTGAGACATTTAAGAATGGAATGGGGAAAGATGTTAAAATAGAAGACTACAAAAAGATGATTAGAAAAGAGCAATCAATTTTTACAATGATACATTCTGAGTTCAACGAAGAGTTGAGAGGGAATTTGGAGGAGTCAATAGTAGATGCTTTTAAAGAGGCAAAAACTAAAAAATGTTTAAAACAATCATATGTGGATTTATTAAAATTATATCATCCAGATAGAATTGCAATTACAATGATATCTCCAGAAAAAGCAGATTATTGCACAAAAATCATAATAGAAAAATATAAGGTATATTTAACAAGATTTTAGTTCTTGAAAATATATAATTTCTTTTTAAAGAAATTTTTAAAACCTTAAAAATAAACTTACCCATTAGGGCTAGAAACTCAATCGAGTTAGCCCTAATGGGCTACTCTTTTGTTTGAATCGCATATAGCGGAAATAAATAAAACAATGGAAAATTTAATCACAAAAAAACAAGCTCTAGTAGCAATGAAACAGGGCAGAAAAGTACAGCACATGGATTGGCTAGAAGAGAATGAAGAACATCAAATTCCTTATTATCAAATTAAAAACAGTGAAATGTTAGATGAAAATGATAAAAAGGTTAATGACTGGGATGATATGCTTGAAGGTTTTAATTATTGGAGAGTATTACCAATATTACTTCCAATGAAAGAGGGAACAACGGAGCAGGCAAGAACTGTACGTCTAGCTAACAGTAGAAGGGTAACTATAGAGTTAAACAGAAACTGGCTAGATGAAAAGTTGATTCCTATTTTGGAAAATCTTAATGCAGAACTTATTAATACTGATCAAGATAACAAATGGAAACAATTCGATATCCACTCGCTAACATCAACTTTAGAAGGTTGGTATATAGAAGATAGAGAAGAAAGTCCTATACCTGAATGGGTAGAGTTTGTAAATTATTGTACACAAGAAAAAGCAGATTATGTTCTGCTTGTAGTGTAAAGAGAGTGTTATGGAAAATAAAAGTAAAAAAAATGAAATAGTACTAATACTGAGAAATGTATTAGAGGGTGAAGATGAGTTTAAAACGAAGGTATTCACAGAAGAAGAAATTACTTCATATTCAATAAGTTACGATATAGCAAATGATGAAACTGTGGCATATGCTTTTGAAAGCAACGCAGAATTAGTTAGAGTTGATGGAAGACTTAATAATGAGGAAATGACAGCAATATTAGATGATATTTATTCTTTTTATATACTAAGAGATGAACAAGAAGTTTCAGACTATTATAACAGAGAAGGAGATTATGAAAATGTATAATTTTAATGAACTAGAAAATGGAATTAATGAGGTTGCTAAAGACTTTACACTTGACCCTACGGGAGCATCAAAGGTAAATGAATACGCAGATGATTTATATAGCAATAGAGCAACTAAGTTCAATAGTAATATTGAACCTGCTCTTTACATGTTGGTAATTCAAAAGTTTAGAGAAAGATTTGCAGAAGATGATACAGAAGAAAAAGTTCAAATTTGTTGTGAAGTAGGATATGAGTACCAAGACTATATATTTATAGATGGTAGTTATGTTCCTGATGATACAAGAATTGGGTACGAAAAGAGAAAAGAAGATTCAGGAAATGCAGAATTAATTCTGGATGTAGGGATTTTTTACTCAAGTAGAGCAAGAGAGCATAATGCTTATTGCAAAGATTGCGGAACAGAAGAAACTCTAGACGAGGCAGGTAATTGTCCAAATTGTGGAACTTATCTAGGAAGCAAATAATAACATCAATCCTCTTTGAGGTTAAGATATCCCGCCAAACGGATATCTCGTAAAACGGCAACTTCTTTAATGATGGATTGAGTGCATCCTATTAAGTATCAATTGTGATATTTAATGGGGTGTACCCAATTCAAAATAAAGGAAAACAAATGACTGAAATACAGAAAGTTAGACAGAAAATTATTAATGAATATGGAATAGCATCTTTTTTATTACTGCAAGAGGTTGTAAATATCGTTAGCAGTGTAGATAAGAATCTTGCTATTTCAAACAAGATTAATATATTAAATTCAACTTACAAAAGATAAGGCCTCACGAGGCCTTGATACATATAATTCTTTTATATTTTCTCAAGATTTAATAACATAATAATTAATTAATTAATATTATGTTAATATTATGTAAATAAAGGATAAATTTTGATAAAACATATATTTAAAATACTTACAATCGCTCCACTTTTCGTAGCAACACTTGGTTTTGCAGCAACTGAAAATATTTCTGATTATTTCTATAAAGCAGGGGGAATAAAGACGGTAGAGCTAGAAAAACTATTAAAAACTGATAGTAAATATATTGAGGGTCTAGTTCTTATGTATGATAAGAGTACTCAAAAGTCGAAAAAGATAACAGTAGAAGGAAAAGAGATAACAACACAAGTTGTGGACTACAAAGGGATGTTTGAAGCTTTTTTATATAGTGCAAAAAGTAAAGCCAATCCAGTATCTGCATATCAAGCATTACATCTTCTTAAGACAAGATACTTCAAGACTGCAAAAGAGTACAAAAACTATTATAATCTCTCAAAACTATTATATGATGGACAAAAAGAAATGTGCTCATCATATCTTGATTATGGAGCAATTTTTGAGAAAGGTTTTTATCACAAAGTAGAATTAAAAAAAGCCCTTTCTATATATCAGGAGGCCATAGAGAGAAAAGTGTGTAGCGATTGGCAAAAGAGAGTGCTGCAATCTAAAATAGTGGCAATTGGGAATCAGGTAAAAATGGCTGATATCAGAAGAGCTAAAAATAAAGATAAATAAAGTGAAATCTTTTTTTATCTTGCTACTAATATTACAACAGATATCGCAAGCATATGAAGACTTGGGTACCCATGGGAGATTGCATAAAATAAAAGAAGCACATTTTAAAGAATTCATATTAAAACAAAAACCATCAGTGACAAAGAAAGAACTCATTGATATAGCAAAAGAATCAAAAAAGAATGCATTAAAAATCAAAGGCACTCTTCCAGTATGCAAAACAAACAAACAAAGAGTATATATACCTACATACAAGATAGAAAAAGATATAAAAATGCCATATTCAGAGGATTTGCTTAAAAAAGCAGGAGAATATAATATATTGGAAGATTCAAAAATTTTCATTTCAAAGTATTTATTTATTGTGAATACAGATATCCCAGAACAAATATTGTTAGTAGATACATATCTTGAGAAGAGTCAAAGTAGAATGGAAGTTTATGTAGAAAATGGAGATATGAAAAAGTTAATAGAAAAAGGTTTAGACAGCCCACTAAAGGCAAATAAAGAAATGCTGAAGAGTTTCGGAATACAATGCACACCAAGCATAGTTACACAGCAGGGGAATAAGCTTATGATATCAGAATATAGTTTGGCTGAGGAGAAATAGAATGATAAAAAATATTTTTCTTTTTTGCTCATTATTTATTTCAACAAACGCACTGGCAGAAATAAAATTACTAGATATGGCAAGTTATGATTGGGACTTAATGGGAGATAAGTTTGAGTTTAGTGCAGATATTTGTAGTTGCGATTTGTCTGACTCAGGAGAATCGGCAGTTGGCTTTAAGGTAACAATAGTAGAGCCTATTGGTTCAACTTCTTCATATAACGAAGCATGGAAAGTACCTGCTCTCGGAATAAGACTAGGAAACCCTAGATTAAAGTCAGGTACCAGTAGGGCTAGTGGCAACAACAGGAGATATACAAGATTTATATCATTCCCTATATTGTCAGCACTAAATATTATGGGAGATTATATCTGTTTTGAACCATTTAGTACTATGACACTATTGAATCATTCAGAAGTAAATCCTATTGCACTAAATGATTTTATGTCGTCAAAGTGGCAAATGACAAGAGGACTACATAGCAATCTAATATATTTAAATCCAATAGGAACATTGGCTGCATTGTTAGATTGTGTTCAAGTAACATTAGGAAATGTAAATGATAGTCTAAAGTTTTCAGCAGGATGCTCAGGACTGCTAGGTTCTGGTTCAAACTTTGGAACTTTTAAATCAAATGATCCTGTAATGTTACACCATAACTTGTCCGCAATGACTCTAGATTATATGCATGCAACATATATGATCAAGAAAACAACAAATGCATCGATGGAGTTTTCTCCAGATAGTAAAATATATAATACTCAGTGTGGTGCAAAACCTTTTGGTTCAATAATAAAGTCACAATATTATCTGCAGTTAATTTCTCCTACAGTATGGAGTGGGGTGAGACTGGGTGATTTTCCAACAAAGCATGCAAACTTTAAAATTACTCCACAATCAGGAGATGATATCGTATCTATAGTATGGATAACAAAAGATATGTGCGCAGGAGCAATGAAATGTGTATCATCATTTGGAAAATAATATGAAAAGAATAATAATAGCGATAATAATAACGATACCCTTATGTGCATCATCTTCGTATGAGGAAGCGGTAGATAATAGCACAAAAGAAGCAAAAAAAAACATAATAGAGTACGAAGAAAAAGCAAAAAGATACTTAAGTAAACCTCTAAAGGCATTTGATAGTAGATATAAAGAAATAATTGATAATTTAAAGCCATCTACAAGGGCTAATGATAAAGAAAGTCTCTCAACACAAAGAGAATATCTAAAAGAAAGAGAACAGCAGTTTAACATCGTTAAGAATGTATTTAAGAATATGGGTGAAGAAGATAGTATATGGGCAAAATTGGCCAATAAAGAATATGCTTCATTTAAAGAGAAAACAAATTTTGAAAAGATAGTAAATAGTGGACCAATAGTAGATAACTTTACAGTGATGTATTTTGTAGATTCAGAAGTAAGCAATAAGAAAATTATATTATTTGGAAAAATGATAGATAAGTTAAAAGGCTACTATCCACAAATTCATGGAATGGTGATGATGAGAGGCTTGGTTAATGATAATTTTGATGGCTCATATTTGTGGATGAAATCTCTAGTAGAAGATGGATTAAGAGGGACAATAAAAATAAAACCGATTGCATTTAACGCATTTGATTTTTTTAATATCAGAGAGGTACCTGCATTTGGTTTGGCATATTGTAATAATTCAGACTATAGGTTCAAAGAGTGCTCTAAGGAATATTTAGTAAAAGGGGATATTGGTTTAACTGCGTTCATGGAAATAGTAGCAAAAGAGAACAAAGACTATCAAAAATACTATCAAGCACTCATTTCTCCAGAAATAATTAACAAAGGTAAAAAGAATGAAAAATAAACTTTTTAATATATTAATCATATTAATATTCACAACATCTAGTGCACTTGCGGAAGAAGTTTTAATAAGAAATGATGAAACTACAGAAGTGGAAAAAGAGAACCAAGTAAGAAGAGGAATGGATGGAAATAGCACAGCAACAAATGTAAATACTTACGAAGCTCCAACTAATAGCGATAATGTAAAAGAAATGAAGATGAAGGATTGGCAGAATATATTTAAAGCAGGTGGAACAGGAACTGGAGCAGCATCTAAAACACAAATGTTCTTTGGTGGTAGTGCAGGAGCAGATTCAGCATTTTCTGGAAACCCGAATATGATGACAAAGCAAAAGATAAAAGATAATAATAACTCAGAAGTAAGTCTAAAAGTATGGTCATCAGAATTGGACGAAAAAATAAAAAATGAATCATTAAATAACAATACTAATAAAGTAGTCGCAAATGGTAGTATTATATGTCACCTATCAAGAGATATTCCAGTTTCGTATAAATGTAATCTCCCAACAGGAACAAGTGGACTACCTCCTTGCACAGAATTCAATGAAGGGATAGACTGTATAGGAGTGAATGCACAAACAAGTGGATTAACATATGGAGGCTCGTTTAAAGAGAAGTCAGCAAAAACATTGCAAAGATGTGAAAATGAGTGTTATTTAGAAGAGAGTTGTAAAGAAGTAAAAGAGGAAACAGGAACTGGAATATTTGAAATATCTGAAGATATATATTTAAGTACAACTGAACCAGAAAGTCCAACAAATGAATATAAAAAAACTTCTACCATATCAGGATTAGAACAAATATATAAATTAACAACAATAACATTTGAGCTAAAAGTTACAAAAGTAGAAGATGAAAATGCAAGCAAGGAATCAACTACTCCAATAAAAGTATATATGAACTATGAATATACCAATAGAAATGATGCTCTCGTAAAAAAACTTACTAGTTATAGATTGGATACCGATAGAGAAAGACAAACAATAACAATAAATGACTATATACGTTCAGGAAGTCTAGAGATATATACACAGCAAGAAGATTTAGAAATAGAGGCAGTAAATATTTTATATAGCTATAGATATGATGGAAGATATATTTGTAAAACTCAACAAGATATAAGTGAAGTTGATCCAGGAGCTTATGCAAAACTTTGTCCATCAGGAAACATAGTTACAGTAAATTCATATGGAAGAGAATACAAAATATGTGCTGACTATGGAGTAAGAGGAAATAATTCAGATGGAACATTTTCAACAAAAAGTTCATGTCAAGCAACATGTAAGAAGAATTTTAAGTGTACTGTTAAAATGCAGAATGTAACAATAGAGTCTTTAAAAGCATATAGAGAAGGGTGTATAGAAGGTCAAGCAGAGTGTCGTGAAAATACATGTAAAAATCTAAGAATAAGTGAAGCTCCTATTGTAAATGAGAATATATTTGATGCGGGTCAAGTTCCTCTAAAGACGGTAATAAATGGAACGATAGTAGATGGAGTAGATAGACCAAAACCAGAAATAGACCAAGATAAGGACTTTGATACAGTAGTGTCTGAAGAGTTCAAGAAAAAAGCATGGGATAATATGGTAGATAATAATAAATATAGAGTGTCAAAAGTTAAACTAAGAGAAGATACTGAAAGTGAGAATGCTTACCATATAGGGAACATAGCTAATTTAGAGCCTGGGAAAGAAGGTTCATATAAAAAGCCCTTATATTGGATTCATAAGCCACGAGCACTAGAAGTAAATACTGAACAATCTTTTAAATTCTATATGGTACTGGAGGCAGTAGTACAAAATAATAAGATAAAAGCAGATGGAACAAGTTACATATCTAGAGATAAAATATATTATGTTAAAACTGGAATAAATGATAATTTTGTGCCTATAGCAAGAAGAGAAAACTTCACACTAAACACTATAGTAATAGACGATAATGGGCTTGAAAAGAGTGTGGTATCAGAAAATAAGACTTCATCATTAAAATATGAAACATTTGATTCTTCTTTGTCTGGTTGGTATGCAAGAAATTCTTCGTTAACGCTCCCATATTTTAAACAAGAGCAGATGAAGTTACAAGAACCTACAAAAAGACGTACATTAGTGCAAAACTTACATAGAATATATTACACATTGCCTGGAATAATAAGATCAAAAATAACAGATGGCCCATACACAACAAACATATATAGTGGGGGTTATAACGGAACAGGAGATATATTAGCACAATACATAGTCTATGTATACTACGAAAACGCATCTAAGAAAATAACATATTCGGATATTGTAAATAAAATAAAGAATAAAGAGATAGTGCCAATTTATGACAATTTAAGCTCTTCATCATACGCTACTACAGTAAAAGGTGATGCAGAAGGTGATTTGGATGACAATATAAAATTAAATGTATATGGGCCAGTTGATAAAAAAACTGGTTTTTTAAGTATAAAGATTAGTCCTAATGATGTAGGAAAATATGGATATATATTTGTAAAGGTTATAGAATGATAAGAATAAAACAAAAACCCAATTATGCGATGAGAGTAATTTTATTACTTTTAGCTATTTTTATAAGTAATTTAAGTGCTAATAATCCAGTAATATCTGGGGATGGTAATCTATATCAGTCTTCTGATGTGGCTCAATCTGAGAGCAATAGCAGCGTTAAGTTTCTTAAGTATTATAAATTAATGCCAGATGAGGTATCTCTAACAATTTTTAAAGATATGGATCTATCTAGCCTAGGGAGTAAAAAACTTCTAATAGGTTATGGAATGGGGAATCCGTCTGGTAAGAATTGTAAGATTTTCAAGAAAGAGGATACTGGGAACCCAACAGATGTTACAATTTGTGTTCCATGGTTTAGAATAGAGAGAGAATATATGGTTCCTCCAACTGATGCAAGTTCTAATTTTGTGCCATTTATAGATGAGATGGCAGCACAAAGAATCCCAATGTTGGTAAATTATTGTAATAAGTATTCGGATAATAAAGTATATCCAGGTGGTTTAATAGCATGTACTACTTATTTTTCAACAATAAATAGTGCTGCTTGTCGAGATAATCCTAAGCTTGATGAGTGTAGAGTGGATAATTGTGCTCAAGGTATAAGAGATAAATGTGAATATTTAACTAGTGTTATTGGGGATGTGGAAACATTAGATGGTGCAATAAAAGATGCTAGTGATGGTTCGCCTGTGCAAGACCACACAAAGGTAGAATTAACTTCTCATCAGTTTATGTGCCCTTCAGGACCAATCTCGGAAAAGGTTAAATGTCAAGAGCAAGAGACAACATTGGTATACCCTGAAGAGTGTATAGCAGATGATATTTCTACGATAAAAGATGATCCAGTATTGACATATTGTAATGAAGCAGACCCAGTGAGGGATTTAGATAATAAAATAATTGGTTTTAACGGAACGTGTGCTGATGGAAGAAGTGTGGTTTGTAGAACAGAGCAAGCAGATACAACTACCAGAAGATGTTCTGACCCTATTTATGAGTCTGCAGAGGAATTAACAGTAAGCACTGTAGAACAATTGAGGAATTATGTAGAAAGAACAGTTTTTGTATCAAGTGATTTACTGGATCCTCATGCGGATGAGGAGAATTGTTTAAGAGTAAATGATATAAATGATGCAAGAGGATATACTCAATTAAGTACACATATTATTGGGAATGGATATCTGGATGATGATATTTATATCTTCAAGCATTTTAATAATAGTGGACACTATAAAATATATTGTAATATGCAACATAGTGGAAATAATGCACTAATGTCTTACAATGGGAGCATGATACAGTGTCTTAAAAATAGTGGAAATTATTCTTTTGACAAAGTTGTGCCAATAGAGCATAATGACATCGTTTCAGTACAGCAAGCAAGTGAGCTAGATAAATCAACTTCAACACCGCTTTTTGAAAGAAATCACTATGGTTCAACGCAAGTAACAATAAATGGAATAAAAGTTGCTCCAGAAACAAAAGCTCACCTTTTTCCATACTATCCTGCACAATCCCCATGGTTAAAAACATGGGATAACGGATTAGGAACTCTATCTCTCTTATTTCCTTTCACGGGAGCTTATGAGATTTATTTTTACAATAAAGACGGTGAAGAGGTTATAAGTAGGGCAATTAATGATGAAGATTTTATAACGGCATCTTCATTAGGCTCAAAGCAGTTAATGCTAGGAAAAGATATGAAGCTTAATCCTGATATGGAGGATGATGATGCAAACTCTGGACTACTTAAAGCAAATAGGAAAGATGACTGGGTAGAGTGGGGAGGAGGAGTGTATGGAGGAAGAAATTCTACAAGTGGAGCTGCTTGTTCTTCACCTAATGATAATTATGTTAAAGCAAACGCAATATATAATATCGTTATTAAAGATTTATTAACATCAGCAATAACAACTATTCCATTAACATACCCTCTAGCTTATCCAAATAGAGTGTTTATATCGAAGCTAAAAGTTGATGAAAAGCGTATTTATAGATGCTATGAAGATTTTCCAGAGTACTCTCCTAGTGGGGCTGTTGGTGCAAAACGAGTGTGTAGCGAAAGTAATACATATAAGGACTACATAGAAGGAAATATAGACAATATAGACAGTCTTACTAAGTGGAACGACAATGAACTATGTGAACAGGATTGTAGAACATATAGTGCTTGTGAATCTTCAGAAGAAAATAACATAACGGTTTTTGAGTGCTCTCAAAATAACGGAGTTAATATAGGTGGTGATATAAATGGAAATACATTTAGTTCTGAAAGTTCATGTGAGTCTGCTTGTTTTCTACAAAATCAGTGTACAGATTACATAATACCTAATAAAGGTTGTACTACAAAACAAGAAGAATTAACAAACCCTATTACGGACATGCGTGGACACACTGTTTTTGAGAAGAGAAATATAACATATAGTTGTAAAAATTATAAAGATGTATTAGTAGGGTGTAATAAGTATGAAATAAATACAATGTCTGGAAATTTATCGTATTTTGCTAGCACTGTGGGAACAGAAGGTAAAGATTTTAGTGATTCTATGGAAAAAGCAATAACAAAAGTTAGTATGTTAGAGGTTGGGCATCAGCACATATGGTCAGGTTGGAGAGGTGAGTGTAGAGATGGATTAAAGTGGGATTTTAGTTACTTGAGTGACCCTATGACAATAGTAAGCTATGCTATGCAGGCATATGCAACATACACCTGGAATCCAGGTGCAACTACAACATCAGACCCAGATACAAGTGCAGGTGCAGATGCAAGTGCAGGCGCAGGCGCAGGCGCAAGTACAGGTTCTGCGATAGGTACAGAAGTTGCAAAAGCAGTACCAGAAGCAACAAAGAGTTGGGCAACTAGTATGTCTGAATCTTTCAGCGAATGGTCATCAGACCTTACGAATTCGTTTAATGATGCATATGAGGCTGTAAAAGGGGTTTTTAAGCCAGTAACTGACTCTATTAATACTGTTAATGATACTATAACTGATGGTTATGCGGAAATTGTTAATGGAGCGGAACAGGGGTATGCAGAAATTGGAAAAGCTGTGTCAGATTTGGCCCCTACTGGAGTTGTAGATATGGGACAGACTGCATTGGATAATTTAGACACATGGAGTTCCGCAGCTACAGAGAAGATGACCGCATTGTATGACGGTTCAGTAGGAAAAGTAGTAGAAGGGGTATCAGGATATGCCAATGACGCAGCGGCAATGGTAAAAGAGGCCACAAATATTGACTGGGGTGGTGTTGTTGTTGATTTAGGTTTTGAAACAATCACTCAGGGAGAGTTAATATCAGCAGGAGTAGAATTAATAATGCTTAAGAATGCACCTGCTCCAGAGGATTATATCCTAGCAAAGAGATTGTTGATAGGAGAAACAGGACATTTAGGGGGAGAAGATACTCAGAATTATAATAATTGTATGTCTTCAATTGGACTTGGATTACCCAATCTTATTGCTTGGGGAATGAGCGAGGATGAGAGTACTAGTAAAGAACTGAGAAGACCATGGGAAAATCCAATAAGACTTACTCCTAAGCAGTTAGGAACCATCGCGGCAATGACTAGTGAAGAATATGTGATAAGCCACTATATGATGAGTGGTGATATGGATGATATGTTGATAAATGTTATAGCTATTTCTCCTGATGCATATATGAAAGCAGGAGAAATTATTTGTGCGGGACCAGAAACATATATGGCTATGGCGCATATTAGAGCAATGGAAGCTGCTAAAAATGCAGAAGACGACAGCGGTGGTGGCGGTGGTGGCTTTAAGATAACAGGAATGATGGTAGCAAAAATGGTAATAGGTATGGTATGTCCGCCTTGTGGATTGGCACTAAGTATAATTACAGGTTTAATGGATAATGTATTTGCAGGAGTAGATACATGTGGCAATGAAATGGATGCGATGCAGTGGAGCGACAATGACTACAAAACACATAAATTTCTTGAGAATGATCAATGTCACGCAATAGAATCTTTCTGTGATAAAGAAGTTAGTTGGAAAGGATGTGTTAGAACAGCATATTCATATTGTTGTTATGACCAGATCACTACAAAAATATTTGCTGAAGGATTAAAAGCACAATTAAATAAAGGGTGGGAGAGTTGCAATGACATAACAATTAATGATTTACAAAATATAAGTTTCAGAGAATGTACCTCTGATGAAGACCCATATCTGAACAAATGTTTCCCTACAGATAAATATAGTGAATTTCAACAGACTCTTTTCAGAAGAGTAAATAAAAATATGGGAGTAGGTGCAACAGAGGGATTAACGGAACAGATTATGAACTCAATGGTACTAGAGTAAAGGTGTCTATTTTAGCACCATTAAGTAAAGCCTTATCTTTTTATGATACTATAATGATAAGTTTTTAAACTAAAAAAAAGGATATATAACGATGAACAAAGCAGAATTAATTGAAGCAATTGCTTCTCAGACAGGTTTAACTAAAAAAGATTCAGGAGCAGCAATAGATGCATTCACAGAAACAGTAACTATAGCATTATCTAAAAAAGATACTGTAGCACTTATTGGTTTTGGAACTTTTTCTACATCAGAAAGAGCAGCTAGAGATGGCGTAAACCCAAGCACAGGTGCTAAAATTAAAATTGCTGCCTCGACGGTAGCTAAATTTAAAGTTGGGTCTAAACTTAAAAATTCTATACGAGAAGCTAATTAATACTACTAAAAAGTGTGTTAACTAAGGTAAGTAATAGAAGTATATCAAACTACTATTAAATGCTTCTTAATAGTAGCTAAATAATTAA
>Ga0164318_10000057_pt1 | contig 55630 bp, 57 predicted proteins | sample GuaBasSedimGuay9_FD_113734 | JGI IMG/M metagenome (GOLD analysis project Ga0164318, IMG submission 113734) | Subseafloor sediment microbial communities from Guaymas Basin, Gulf of California, Mexico - Guay9, Core 4571-4, 0-3 cm | ecosystem: Environmental > Aquatic > Marine > Hydrothermal vents... | reverse complement strand
TGCAATTTCACCGAAGTTTTAGTCACAAACATTTCTGTGATACCTAACCTATTCTTTCCGTTCTACTTTATAATTTCTCCTCTCTATACGACAGGGTTAATACTTTCAATAGTTTTTTTGATAATAAGAGAAAATCAAATTTAGTTTCTCGGCGGGGCTCCGTGAACTTTCCGCTCGCTATCGCTCGCTTCGAGGCTATCACCTGCCTAGCAGCGGGTATATAATTCGTTATCACCCACCCAGCTCTCCACGAGCTTCGCATATCCGCAAAGCGTTGAGTGAAATGTCCAAGCCGCTTTTGGAAAAGAATTTTATATGGTTTTGAATTCACGGGGTGGAGATGAAACCATGAAGGAAATATCTCTATCAGCCAAAATATATGTTGGTCTTATAATGATCCTTGCCATCTTAGCAGCGATTAACGTTTTCTTACCTCAAGGTTCTTTCCTATCAATTTTGCCAGCACAAGAACTTCCAGCTTCCAAACCAGTACTTGCCTTTGTGAATGCAGTCATTATGCTTATTCTCTACGGAGGCTTGGGCTTTATTGGATTAAAGCTTTCACAAAAGCTCGGCTTTGCTGATATCTGGGATTCGAGAGTTACCAATAAACAGAGATTCTTGATTCCTGCACTCGTTGGAATAGCCATCGGCGTATTTTTCATCTTCGCCGATATCATCTTGAGCCGATTTCATACCTTAGGGCCGCTTCCTCATCCACCATTTCCTACTTCTCTCGTCACATCAGCTATTGCTGGTATTGGAGAAGAAATAATATTTCACCTGTTTTTCATCCCGTTTTGGGTATGGCTCATTTCCTTTGTGATCCTAAAGAGGAGATGGCAAAATCAGATTTTCTGGATCATAGCAATCTTATCAGCTCTTGCATTTGCTTTTGGGCATATCCCTTCGGTAATGATTCTTTTTGGGTTGAATGCTGTTAGTGAATTTCCATTTACTCTTTTGAGCGAGATTATCCTTCTCAATGGAGTTCTTTCAATTTTTGCTGCCTATTATTTCAGGAAATTTGGATTTCTTGCTCCAGTTGGCATACATTTCTGGACAGATATGGTGTGGCATGTCATCTGGGGGTTGGCATGAGCGTAAAAATCTCAAAAGCAAATCCCTGGAGATTTTTTGCTTTAGCCCTTGGCATTTCATGGTTTTTCTGGATGTGGGTTATATTGCTAGGCTGGAATGTTTTTACATTTCCAGCAATTCTTTTTGGTGCTTTTGGATTGTTTGGCCCTGCAATTGCGGAAATCATACTAATCTCTCGCACTCACGATAGAGAGCAGTGGAGAGATTACTGGCAGCGTGTATTTGATGTTAAGCGAATCGGTAAGAAGTGTTTTTTACTCATCTTTCCCGTTGTGCATGCCATTGCCATTTTATTGAACACACTCTCGGATTCACCTTTGCCAGAATTTGAAACTGCTGAAAACCTGCTGTCTGAACCTTGGAGAATTTTGCCATTTTGCAATCTTTATCTTAATTTTGGCGACCTGAGGAGCTTAGTTGGCGTGGTTATGCATTGGATGGTCTGCAAGCAAGGTATAATGCCCTTTTCTCGAGTCTGATACTGGGCGTGGTATGGGCATTGTGGCATGTTCCTCTTTTCTTCATGGAAGGACAATGGCGCACGGCCAGCTAAGGTTTGCCACGTAGGCCTTTTGGAGCTATATCCTCGGTCCGATTATTATTTCCGTTCTGTTCCTGCTCACCACGTTGCACCCGTTTGACTAGTTGGCTTCGACGAACTGTATAGTCTAGGTACTCGGAAGAGAGTTAAGATGACAAATGTTTTGAACTGAGCAAATCCGCAGAGATAGATGATCTCATAGATGCAGAGCCACGATGGTGGTATTACCACAGGATGTAGTGCGTGAACTCAGATTAGGGAAAGTTCGTGAGGAGAAAGTGAGATATGTGAACAATAAGGCGGAAAGTTTATAGTAATAGAAATCCTGGAGCAAGAAGGAACATTTGATGTAATAGGGAGGAGAGGTCGCAACCTCTTATTGGACAAGTAGTTTTAGAGGAATTGGACTAATAATAGACCAAAGAACGAGGGATGTTATGCCCAATCCAGCATCGTCAGAAACTCCGATGATTGATATATTCATGGCAACGTCGCCTAACAGGGGGCATGCTGTCTGCAACGTCACAAAAATACTCCTAAAGGATCAACGGATCCCAAGTCCATAAAGGGTATCGGATGTTAAGATATCAACTTGGATCGGGCTCATATCCGACCACCTCGGGTCTTCCTTCGTCTTTTGATTGAGATTTCTCAAGCTTAAAGGGTAAAGAGAAGTAAGCTACTATCTCCAATATGGCCGCAATGAAAGAGACGAGCATTCCCACTATGATCACCAATGTGAGAGCTCCTATGAAGTATAGAAGGCCCACTGTCTCAAACAGTTGAACTCCAGTTCCAGAAGATATTCTCTTATAGCTTCTCCACAAGAAGAAGGCACTCGCAATTTCCAACAAAATGAAGGCTACTCCGAAGACAACTATACTAGTTATTAGTCCCAAAATAGATGCTCCGAAAAGGGAAAGGCCTGCTACTATCAATCCGGCAAACAGGACTGCTATGGACGTTATCCCCAAGATGAAGGATATGAGGTAATTCGTAAATATGGGCTCGTCCTCTAGTTCAGAGGAAATCATCCTTACTGCTACCAATATGAGTATTGCTCCTATGACAGAGAGGATAATAGACCCGGGGAACATTATGGTCCCTATGTATCCCATGAAGGACAGTAAAGCTCCTACTCCACCGTATGTCCTAGCCTGTGTAAAGTCCAAGAGCTCACCCTACTCATGAAGGAGTCACGGGGAAATAAGGGTTTTGGTGTCCTCGAGATGAATTATTCATCTGAATTTGGATTAATTTGATGCCTTCTGACCATTTGGGAGTTGAAGTGTGACCAATTTTAGACTATGGAAAGGAACTTGGATTTTCTCTAAACTTCAGCGATCTTCTTGATGAACTATGAAATCAGACACTTCTTAGGTTCCCTCTACATCTTGGGCTCTAGGACTTGGGCTGGGAAAAGTCTTTTTATACTGAGTGACTCTATCGCCGGAGGAGCCCGGTGGTGTAGCGGTCAAGCATACGGGACTCTGGAGCCTAAGCGGAGAGATCCCGTGACGGCGGTTCGAATCCGCCCCGGGCTACCATAACGTTTCAAGAAGAGGGGAGGGATTTGCTAGCTGAACTCGGTATCGTTTTGTTCGTGCTAGGAATACTCCTCTACTTAGCCTCGGTCTACTTGGAGTCCAAGAAAGAAGGAAAGAGAGGGGGCGATGAACTAGAGATTAGAAACTTATCCCCCAAGGGAGTCCACCTCGAGGTAGTCTCTAAAGAGTCTAAGAGGGAAATAATCCTAGGACCTGGAGAGTCTTTAACTCTAGGTGAATTGGCCAATGAGGAGCAAAGAAGATGAAGGGGTAAAAATAGGAGTTTCTCTAGGAACTTCCTCTGTATTGGGATTGACCGAAAACTCTGTTTGTGTTAAACCCAGTACAGCTTACCTCATCATGCATGGCAAGTGTCAGGGAAAGTGTGCCTTCTGCTACTGGAATAAAGGAAACAAACTCTCCCGTGTGAGGTGGCCTTCTTTCCCAATGTCAGAGGTTATTGATAGGATTAAGAAAAAACAAAACGAATTTCGGAGAATTTGTATTCAGACGATATTAAAGGACGGATTTGAAGAGGAGCTGATTCGAATCTCTAGTAAATTTAGTAACCTTGGTCTCCCCCTCTCTGTTTCGACTCAGCCACTTAGAGACAAGGAAGTATACAGTTACTTGGATAGAATATCAATTCCCCTCGACTGCGCCACTCCTGAGCTTTTCTCTAGATTAAAAGGGGAGGGAGTTGGTAACCCTTTTAGATGGGAAGATCACATAAGGGCACTAAAGGAATCTGTAAAGGAAATGGGAGAATTCAGAGTACATACAAATCTCATAGTTGGTTTGGGTGAAAGTGAGTTAGATGCAATAGAATTCATCTTCCTAATGAAGAAGATGGGCGTTAATGTGAACTTGTTCGCTTACACCCCCATGAAGGGGAGGAAGGGTCCACCTATTACTACCTATAGGAAAATACAACTAGCTAGGTATCTGATATTCAAAGAGGAACTAGAGAAATCTGACATAGAGACTCGTGAGGGAAAAATAATATTGAAAGTGAGAGAGGTTCCTCCTGGGGCATTCGAGACCTCTGGGTGTCCAGGATGTAACAGGCCCTTCTACAATGAGGGGCCACTTGGACCAATCTACAATTACCCTAGGCCATTAAGTAGAGAGGAACTGAGGGAGATTGAGGTGGATTTGATTGCCTCCGGAGAAGTGGAGATTAATAATAGACGGAGCTAGAAACGCTTACTGGAATATGGCATTGGATGAGGCTCTCTTAAGGGGTAAGGAGAGTACTTTGAGAATTTACGAGTGGAGGCCGCCTGCAGTATCCATAGGGTATTTCCAAGAGGTGAAGGAAGAAGTAGACGTGGAAGAACTAAAGAAAAGGGGTTTTGATCTAGTGAGGAGAATAACAGGCGGTGGAGCAGTACTACATCAATGGGAAATAACGTATAGTCTCACTTTTCCAGAGGAGTTCGCCTCCGAAAGTATATCCGAGAGCTATAGAGAAATATGCGAAGGCATAGTGATTTTTCTTAGAAATTTAGGACTAAATGCGTCTTTCTCTCCAATAAACGATGTACTAGTGGAGGGGAGAAAAATTTCTGGAAATGCTCAAACTAGGAAGTGGGGAAGAATACTCCAGCACGGCACTCTGCTATTAGACTTAGACCTCGAGGCTATGTTTTCAGTTCTTAGAGTTTCTAGAGAGAAAGTATCAGACAAACTCATAAAGGACGTTAAAGGAAGAGTCACATGTCTTAATTGGGAATTAGGAGGAATACCCAACAAGGACGAGATGAAGGTTCTATTGTCCGAGGGGTTCTCAGAAGCTTTAGGAGTTGAGTTCTCGGAAAGCAAATTTACCAAATCAGAGGTCGAATTAGCTAGGGAGCTAGTGAGTAAATACTCATCCGACGAGTGGACGTTCATGAGATAATCCTAGGTATTCTTATTTCTATGTATTTTCCATCTCTTTTGGAGATTGTCATCTCGTCTATGGAGATGTCTTCTGGGACTTCCATGGTCTCGAAATATCCGGATCCGTCTCTCCTCTTGCACATGACCTCTATTGAATTTCCTATTTTTCTTATTTTTACGTCCTTTTCTTCTACATCTGGAGCTAGTATCAGAAGTTTCACTTCCGTAGGTGTCACTACTTTTGTACTTTTTGTTTCTAGGACTTTTGAAACTGAAAACTCCTTCCCTACACTTTGATCGCTCGTCTCGTGATCGCTTACATTTGGTACTTCTTCCTGAAGTTCGTCCTCTATGGGTATTTCTCTCCAGCCCCTATCGTCTAGGACTTCTATCCTCGACTTACCTGGAGTATAGACGTATCTGAAACCTAAGAGCGATTCTTTGTTTATTCTCTCCAGGAGATCTCTTAAGTCGATTCCTCCTTCACTGATCATCTCAGTTATCTCTCTCATGGCCCTGATTATTTCCTCGAATATCTCATCTTCCCTTCTTCTCTTCTTCTTGTCCAAGTCATTCCCCCAAGGTGTTACTATGGTAAGGAACTTCAAATTATCTCTCATCTCAGGTACAGTCAAATAATCTGTCTGGAGTTTCGTAATTCTGCCAAAATGTGTGTGTCTATTGTTCGCTGACATTGGGTGACGATGTCGCTGACTCAGGGTAAGAGTAACCTGAGTGAGATCCCCATAAGTAACAGAGAGAAAATCAGCTTTATCATCCAAGGTTTAGCTATTTCCACAGCTCTAGCTCCTAGCTGAGCTCCCATCACAACTCCAATTCCAAGAGGAAGAGCATAACTCAAATTGAGGAATCCCTGAGAGAGTTTGGCTAATGTGGAGAAAAACGCTAATGGCATAAATGAGACCAAAGATGTGCCTACTGCTTTCCTCACCTCCATACCCAACAACAAAGTAAATGCTGGAACTAAAACGAATCCTCCTCCAGTCCCGGTCATTCCCACTACTCCACCTACAACTAATCCAAGCACTAGCTTCAATGCTATAGCTTTCTTTCCGTCTATGCGTTTGAAAGTGGCTTTCTCTCCAATTTTCTCTGATATAGCTTGTCTAAACATCCTCAAAGAAGCGATCAATAAGCAAGACCCTATTGCTAATTCTAGAATCCATGGATTCATTCTGGGAAAACTGTAGGAGGTGAGTATTACTGTAAGCAATCCAGGAGAAGAAACTAGAACTGAGGTCCTAAAATCCAAATTCCCTGCTCTCTTGTGAGCTATTCCTCCTGAAATGGATGTAAGGAACACCATTGCTGTAGATAGAGCTATTGCTTCGTGTATTTCTAACCCCATTATGAAATAGAGTACCGGAACCGCTATGGTGCCTCCTCCTATCCCAAGGAAAGAACCAATTGCTCCAATCGAGATGCCGAACAGAAGGAAGACTAATGGGTGCATGGTTCGAAGCCAGAGATTACGGTTATAACCCTTGCCTCGCTGACCACAATGGGGTCCCATTTGGGAGTGGTGTATCTAGTTAGAGACATTTCGGATCTAGAAAAACTCCTCGAAGAGGTGTCTCCAAGATTCACTGGTAAAGTCCCCGTAAAAATTCACATGGGGGAGCCTGGGAACAAGTACTTCTTGAGGCCAAACGAAATAGAACCAGTCTTGAAATTCATAAGAGAAAATGGAGGTCACCCATTCCTTTTCGACACGGTCGTCTTATATAGGAGTCCCAGATCGTCGGTCAGCGGATACATGGAGGTAGCAAAGAGGCACGGATTCTCTGAAATTTGCGATGTGGTAATAGACGAAGAAGGTGTGCCTGTGGAGGTAGAGGGGCTGAGGATAGAGGTGTGTAAAACCATAGCAACGAACTCCCAGATGGTGGTAATCAGTCACTGCAAGGGACACGCCATGTCTGGATACGGGGGAGCAATAAAGAACCTAGGAATGGGGGGAGTAACGAAAGAGACGAAGAGATTGCTACATGAGGGGGCAATGCCTAGAAGAGTAGAGGAATTATGTAATTATTGTGGAATATGTGCCCAAGTTTGTCCAGAAAACGCAATAAATGTTCAAGAAGGGCAATGGGTTTGGGATAGAGAGAAGTGTTTCGGATGTGGTAAGTGCGTAGAGAACTGTCCAGAGGGGGCCTTGGACTACTCTCTGAGAAATTTCTTAGAGGCTCTAGCAATATCTGCTAAGGCTTGCCTTCTTGGGATGAGAAAGGTGTTGTACCTCAACTATCTATTGAGAATAAGCAAACTTTGCGATTGCTCCTCTTCCCCTAGGAATGAGATAATATGCGGAGACATCGGTATATTGGCCTCTGAGGACATAGTCTCTATAGAGAAGGCTTCCTTGGACTTGATACATGAAAAGGGAGGAGAGGGTTTATTCGAAAGAGTGCACAGAGTAGATCCACTAAGGCAAATAGAATACGCAGAGAAAATAGGACTTGGATCTATGGATTACGAATTAATCGAAATTTGAATGGTGCGGCCGCCGGGATTTGAACCCGGGTCAGAGGCTTGGGGGGCCTCTGTCCTAACCAGACTAGACTACGGCCGCCTTTCCCTTGGAACTCCCCCAGAGTATTTATTGATTACGCTTGGTTCCAACGTAGTAGTTATGTAGGGAGCAACCATTTGTTTGGATAGATGCACCACTTCCAGTAGATGGAATGGTGTTGTCGCAAACTACTAGGATTCCTTCTGATGTTTTCCTTTGCTTTATAAAGTACTCAATCTCTTTACTCTCTCGGAGAACTTATCCCTATTCACTATGAACCTCTCGTGTTCTCCTTCTCCTATTAGTTCATCCTTCCAACAGGCTTCCACTTTAAAAGTCAATCTTCTTCCATCTATCTTCGTGAGAGTGCTCTTAACTCTTATTTCTGCCCCAAGAGGTGCTGGCTTAAGATGTCTTACGCAAACCTTGGTCCCAACAGTGGTTTCCTCATTACTCAAGTACTTCTCTGCTAACATCCTAGAGACGTTCTCCATGAAGGCTATCATTGAAGGAGTAGACAGCACGTACACGTCTCCACTAGCTAAGAACTTAGCTAAATGTTCCTCCTTCACTTCGAAGACTTTCTCTATATTCAGTCCCTCCCTCAACATCGACAAATTAACCACCTCCTAAGAGACTCTTTACCAATCTCGAATAGAGCATGGGCATTTTCTCTAGGGAGTCTATCTCCACGTATTCCTCCGAGGAGTGCGCTCCACCCCCTCTGGGTCCTATGTCTATTGCCTCTACCTCGGGAGAGAAATATCTAGAGTCTGATGCTCCGGCTCCCTCCCCTGGAGAGCTTTCTTCTCCTAAATCTCTGAGCACCTTTAAACACTCTAGTACTAGTTTGGAGTTCTCAGGAGTGTATAGGTATCCGGACTTGCCCGAGATCCTCAGGGAGTACTCTCTCAAATTAGACCTCAATACCTCCTCGAATTCCTCCTTAGATAGCTCTCGACTCATAATCCTTACATCCAAGAGCAATTCTATGCTCTTTTCCTTTACCTCGAGTACATTTGGGGTGATGTTGATTCCGAAATCGCTGTACTTCTCTGGCTTTAGAGGTATTCTAGTCAGAGGTACTATTGACTTAACCAATTCAGTTAGCCCTAAATTTACTTCTATCTCCTCTCCACTATCCCCTTTCGGAATTACTCCTCTCGCCTTGACCCTACTAGGCAGGACGTTGCTTTTTACGAAGTTCCCATCTATATTAGATAGAAGTATCCCCCTGAGTCTTACCTCCTGAGACAGAGCTATTAGGGGATGTTCATCTACTCCAGGGAGGAACTGGGCGGCATGTCCTGTTTTGGATATTGGGCATCTGAGCGAGAAATCGAATTCTACTTCTAACCCTTTTACTTTTCGTTTATCCGATGGTACCGTTATTCTTACCCCAAATACTCCCCTTCTCCTTATTATTGGAAACATTCCATATCCATCTCCATTTATTAGATAGTCTGGCCATAGTCCCTCTTCCTTTAAATAATCTGCCCACTTTAATGCTCCCATTTTCCCTCCTATCTCCTCATCTCCTGTAAATGCGAAAACCACTCTTCCCTTCTTGGGTTCCATGGATTCCAGAGCTGTCATTATTGATGCGACGTTGCTCTTGTCGTCTAAAGAACCTCTGCCATATGCCCTATTTCCATCGACCCTGAGCTCCAGTGGGTGAGATTTCCACTCCTCCTGATTGAAGGGGACTGTATCGAAGTGGGACAGCAATGCTACAATTGGTCTCCCTCTTCCAATCTCTCCGTGAACAGTGTAGTATCCTTTCTCCTCGAGTATCTCGCATGATACTCCTCTGTCCTCTAGGTAATCTCTTATGAACTTCGGACAATCCTTACTAGGTTTCTTCTTTACTCCTATGGTGGTATCGAAGGAGACTAGCTCTTTAAGTAAGTTCAACAGCTCCATCTCTGATCACCTCTCCAATCGAAGAAGGAGTAAGTAAACAGAGAGGGAAATCAGGAGAGTCCAAACTGAATACGGAATTCCGAGAGGATTTAGGCTATAAATTGCCATTAACGTGGATGTAAGAAATCCAGAAATCATGGAAAAAATTGAAGAGTGTTTTCCGGTCTTCTTGAGGTGAATTGTTCCTAAAATAGATGGCAATTGGCATAGGAGTATCGTAGAACTCAAAACCGCTAGTTCTACTATGTAATCTGGTCTTTTGGAGGCAAATGCCATTACCATTATAGTCAGTCCAACTATCCCCATTTTGCCAACAACTACTCTTCTCTTCTCCCCCAGGACGTCCCTAGATAACATGGAAGATAGTGTGAGAACTATGGAATTCGCTGTCGTAATTGCTGCTGCCACTATGCTAAGAGAAACAGCTATGAGTAACCACTCTGGGACTAATCCCAGCAAAGTGGGCGTCACTAAGTCTCTATCTAGTATTTTCGGGAAAACTCCATTCTCTGTCAGAAACCTAAGTTCTAATCCAAGTAGGGTGACTAGTACTGTGTAAACTAGACCAAATGATCCGAAGAGAACTATCATTCTACCTAAGGCAAGCTTATTCTTCGGAACGAAGACCCTCTGTAAAACTTGGGGATTGGTCAGGGAGAAAAAGAACCAGGGGGTAGCTAACGAGATAAATTTAACTGGAGTCCAGAATTCGTTTGGAACCTCTAGGATCTTCTCCTCAGTACCAATGAACAAAGAGCCCCCTAGGTGAAGGTGAACCCAAGAAACTAAAGCTAGGGCTGAAAATAGCATAATTCCTCCTTGAAATGCATCTGTCCAAGCTATTCCTCTCATTCCACCTAAAAGTCCCCAAAGAGCTACTATGAAACCTGTCAGAATAATTCCGGTGTGGAACGGAACTCCAAATCTGTTTAAGAGTAGGGCAACTCCTATCAATTGAACTGATGTATAAGGTATTAGAGCAAAGAGAGATATTACTGCAGAGAGTCTTCCAGAGTTTCTTCCGTGTTTTAGGGATATTAACTCAGAGGGACTGACTATTTTCTCTTTCCTTGAAAGTTCCCATATTCTTGGAGCGTAATATCTAAGCAGGAATAGAGTTCCGACTAAATAGAGAAGTTCAAATCCGAGAGCACCTACTCCTGTGGAATATGTTAAGCCAACGAGCCCTATCATCATGAAGGCGGAATAGGTAGTAGCTGCGTACGTCAAGGAGGAGACCAAGCCTCCAAGTCTCCTCCTCGCCAAGAAGTAGTCCTCTTGGTCTCTTGTTCTAGCTCTCATTGAATACACTACTATAATTGTTCCAATGAAGAAATAAATTAGTAATATAGCCAAATAAAGACTATTCAGTCCTCCCACCTCCTCACTTCTAGGTACGAATAGAGCAGGTAAAGCAGTGCGAGTCCTACCCAGTAGAAATAAGTTCCTATCCCCTTCATTCTAACAATGAACGGGACAGACATTAGAGATACAATTATCAGCCCCTCTATTGCTCTCAACCATCTCCCGTGAGAGCCTCCAGGTGAAAAACTATTAAAGTTATCACTTGCAGATACCATCCCATGTCTTGGAAGATAATAGATACGCATGCCCAACTCTGGACAGAAGAGGTGGTCTCAAATCTACCTCAGGAAATACACTCCAAATATGAAGAGGTGTTCAAAAGAAAACTGTCTTACAGCCTAGATGAATTGTTCATGGAAATGGAAGATGTAGGAATCGATAGAATAGTAATTGTAGGAATAGATGCTGAGACAACATTCAATTACAAAATACCGAACGAAGAAGTCCTAAAGGCTATGAGAAGGGGTGAAGGGAAAGTAATTGGGTTTATGGGAATAGATCCGAGAAAAAAAGAGAGTGCAGTGCGAGAAATAGAGAAATTACACAGAGATGGGTTCAGAGGAATTAAATTAGTGCCGCATTTACACGAAGTAAAACCTAACTCCGAGGAAATGTATCCAATATACGAGAAGGCTCAAGAGCTTGGGATTCCAATACTGTTCCACACTGGAACTCAGTTCCATGTAGGGAGTAGGCTGAAGTACTGCAGGCCGATATATCTGGATGATGTAGCTGTAGATTTTCCAAATTTAAAAATAATAATGGCTCATTTCGGATATCCTTGGTACGAGGAGGCTTTATCGATAGTCAGGAGACATGACAATGTTTACTTCAATATAGCTGGATGGAGACCAAAGTACATCCCAAAGAAAGTGATAAGACTAATGGATAGCATCCTAGTTGACAAAGCTCTTTTTGGAACCGATTATCCACTCATCAAGCACGAAATTGCAGTAAAAGAACTATTAGACATGAATCTGAAAGAAGAAACTTATAACAGGTTGTTTTGGGAGAACGCATCTGAATTGCTCGAACTGGGGTGAATTCATGCTCTCAGAAATAGAGGCTGAGATAAGGAATTGCAAGAAATGTGATTTATGGAAAGAAAAGAGGAACTATGTTCCGGGGGAGGGAAACCCAAAGGCGAAGTTGTTCTTGGTTGGGGAGGCTCCCGGAAGAGAGGAAGACCTCAGAGGTAGACCTTTCGTTGGGAGCGCTGGCAAATACCTCACCCAATTAATAGAGAGAAAGCTGGGACTGAGAAGAGAGGACGTATTCATAACGAATTTACTCAAGTGCAGACCTCCTAGGAACAGAGATCCAACAGAAGAAGAAATAAAAGCGTGTTCTCCCTATTTAATTAGACAATTGGATGAAGTTAGACCTGAGGTAATACTATGCCTTGGAAGACATTCCGCTAGATTCTTATTCAATGAAATGGGAATGAACTTCTCCAAAATATCCAGAGAGAGGGGCAAACCTAGGAGAGTAAGGAAATGGGGGAAAGAAGTTTGGCTTTTGGCCACATATCATCCAGCTGCAGCATTATATCATCCCGAACTGAGAGAGGAAATAGAGACAGACTTTCAAGTCCTCGGTAATATTCTGAGAGAGAGAAAAACACTGATGGATTTCTTCCAATTTGGATTTTGTACCTAGCAATTCGTCTTTCTTTTCAACAGTTCGTAGTGTGTAGAGAGCTAATGTTTTTATATGTTCCTGTCCCAAATACATGAGAAGAGAGAGGGTAGGCCCTGTTTTCTGGGAGCTCTTCTCTCTTCAGGAGGAGTGTGAGTTGGAGAAGTTCGTGTACGTAGATGAATTAAAGCCTGGTTTTAGGAACGTGAACCTATATGTCAAGGCTATTGAGAAAATAGCCGAGAGAGATGTTGTATCTAGGAGAGACGGGAGCAAACATAAATTAGCAGAATTCACTGTCGGAGACGAAACAGGGGTTGTACTTCTGACTCTCTGGGACGAACGGATAGAAGAGGTGAAATTGGGTAAAGTATACAAGATATCTAACGGATATACAACTCTACATCAAGGGTCAATGAGACTCAACGTTGGAAAGTACGGAAGCATAGAACCTGTTGAGGACAGAGACATAGAAGAAGTAAATACAGAGAACGATGTCTCAAAGAGGAAATTCAGGGAATTCGGAAGAAGAGATCGAAGATCTAGGTGGTAGTTTCGTAAACGTTTAAATATAAACGGGAATTAAAGAGTTATGGGTGAAGGAATGGAGAGTATGGAGGGAGGGGAGCTATTAACTAAGGGTGTTGACACTTACTATGTAGACTTCCAGAAATTGCTGTCATTTCTCTCTGCTCAAGAATTCAGTGGTTACTTGAGTCTACGATTCGACAAAGAAGAGGAGTATAAAGTACTGTTCATGGACGGTAAACCAATAATGACCGTTAGTGAGAGAGGTAAGGAAGGAGGAGTGGCCAAGGAGTTGATTGAGAGAGTATCTTCAGAGAATGGAAAGATGGACATATTCAAGCTAGACCAGGAGGAGATAATCGAGTCCCTTCTTCCCTTCATAGAAGAGCTTAAGGCCCCCATAGAGCTCGAGACTAGGTACTTGAAGGTGAAGGAATTCCTGAAGGACTTAACTGAGAAGAAGTACAACGGATTTCTATACTTCCTTAGCAAGGATGGGAGGGGACTTATCTTCTTCTCCGAAGGTGACGTGCTAGCTGCCGTCTACTCAAACAAAGAGAGAGAATGGGGAGAGACAGCTTTATCTAGAGCAGAGAATGCTGAGAAATTCAAACTTGTTAAATTCGAAGAAATAACAATTCCGGAAATAAAAGAAAAGCCCAAAGTCATAGAGAGAGAAGTTGCTGCTGTAGAGGAGGCCAAAGCAGAAGTAAAGGAAGAGGTGAAGGAAGAGAGAGTTACGGAGCTAACAAAAGAGAGGATAAAAGAATTAAAGGAGAAAAAGGAGGAACTAACCGAGGAAGAGAAGAAGTTAGTATACCTGAAGGACATACCAAAGGGAGAGATGGAAATAGTGTTCGAGGTCTTCGGAGTGAAACCCATGACTACTGATGAAGACAGATATGTCGCTCTGAGTGAGAGCTTGAGTCTAGAGGATTGCGAAAAGTTGTGGAAATTGTCCAAGAAGAGAGGTCTAAACAAAGAAATAGTAGAGAAATTCAAGGACTATGTCCTGTCCAGAATGTTCTACTGAGGGTTAGAGAGATGTCTCGCCTCTCTCCTCTCCTGATATTTGTTATTGTTGCATCACTCTTAGTGAGTTGCATCGAGGAGAGAGAGGAGAGGGTAGGGGAGGGAGCAATACTTCCTCCTGAGATAAACGTCACCTCAGAGATGCCGGCCTATATAAGAGAATTTTTAGACGTTCCTATGGAGATTAAAGGTGGATTTAAGGCGAGATACAGAGTAAGTGGCAGAGAGAGATCTGGATGGGAAGAGATATCGATCTCAGGTGTGGAGAAGTACAAAGGAGAGAATTTGATCAAAGTCACTAAAGTGATACACGTAGACAGTGAAGAGTTCACCCAAATTAGATATTTATACGAGAATGGGCTGCCTAGATACGTGACACTTCATCCAAAAAAGAAGTCTGGAAAGGAAATGGAGGTAGAAGTAATATATGATCAAAAGGCCGGATTAAACAGGATAAAGATGTTATACGATGGGAAAGAGAGAGGAATTGTGGTAAACACCTCGGTTCCAGTAACAGATACTTACTCTCTCCTACTAAGCCTAGGCAAGCTTAACATCACCTCCTTCAAGATAGATAGTCTAGAGCCAGGTATGCCTCAGGGAGGATTTCTTAAAATAGACTTAATTGGAGAGGAAATGGTCTCAGTTCCAGCAGGAAACTTTACATGCCTAGTATTCTCCGTCAGGAATTCATACATTGGTGGGATGGGGAAGATATATCTGAGAAAGGAAAGGCCTAGGTTCCTAGTGAAGTATACATACTCTAGGGCAGGGTCATCTGTCGTGATAGAACTCGAGGATTACGAACTAGAGCGATGAGTGTATTCCTGTGATAAGACGTCCCTAAAGTATTTATATTACTTGAGTTACATATGTGAGGTCGGAGGGTAATAAGAAGGGGGTTCGGGCTATGGTCACTACCCAAAAGCAGAGAGTTGTTGGGAAGGAAATATCTGAGGAAGAAGTTAGGAGAATGAAACTCATTTCCGTGCAGCTCCCAGAGGCTTATGTCAAAGGGCTAGAAAATTTAGTTCAGAAGGGTTTTTACCCAAATAGAAGTGAAGCAATAAGGTATGCCATTAGAGACCTACTAAAGAAGGAACTCTGGGAGAAAAGGGTTTGAGTTGGGAGGAAATCAGGGTAGGTATAGACGACACCGACTCTAGGAAGGGAATGTGTACTACGTATCTCGGGTCCGTCTTGGCAAACAAGCTTATCAGGATGGGGAGTGTTAAGTTCCTAGACTATCCGAGACTCATCAGGCTCAATCCAAGTGTTCCATACAAGACTAGAGGGAATGGAGCAATCTCATTTCATCTGTTGGTGAAGGATTACTCGGCTGTGAAAAGGCTAGTGTTAGACACAGTAGAAGACCTGAGTGAAAGTAGAGAGTGGGGTGTCTTCTTCTGCTCAACTGACAGATTGATAAACCATGAAATCGTAAGAAATGCAGTCTCTAGAGTGTTGGAACCAAGCGATGCACTGAATCAGATAGAGGAGATGGAGGGAGTTGAAACTGCTGGCGGCCTCGGTGTTATAGGGGCTGCAGCCTCTGCACTGTATAGACTCAAAGACTACACATACGAATTTCTTAGTTATCGGACCGAGAAGATGAGAAATAGAAGAGAAAGACTCTTAGACCAAAGCAGTGTAATTGAAATGGACTATAAGACCTATCCAGATACATTCGACAACCTAGATCCAGAGACCGGAAGGATCCTAATATGTCCAAGGGGGAAAGACCCAGTGTTATTTGGAATAAGGGGGGAATACCCTTGGACGGTGCTAGAAGCTGCCTCTATGATCAAGGTCTACGAGGAGATAGAGAGATGGACCATATACAGAACTAACCAAGGAACGGATGACCACATATCCATCAGAGAGAAGTACAAACCTGGAGATTGCATTGAGATCCGAGGAGAGGTGGAAGAGAGGGGGAGAAAAATAGCAGGTGGACACGTAATAACGAGGATATCTGGAATTCCGTGTGCAGCATACGAGCCGACTGGTGGTTTCAGAGATGTGATACTGTCTCTGAGAGAAGGTGACATTGTAAGAGCTTATGGATGCATTAGGCTCGATGGAAAGGCACTAAATCTTGAGAAAATAGAAATACTAAAGCTAAAAAGAGAAATCATTGAGTTGAATCCTCCTTGTCCGAAATGTGGTAGAAGGGGAAAGTCCTTAGGTTTCAGGAAGGGATATGTCTGCAAGAAGTGTAATGTGAAGTTCGAGGGAGAAAAGATACGAGTAGAGATACCTAGGAAGATTTCAGAGGGCAAGTATGAGGTACCTCCTAGAGCTAGGAGGCACATATCTAAACCTCTTATCAGAGAAGGAAGAGAGAAAGACGGTAAACTGAGCGAGGAGGAAGTCTCATTCCTCAATAGGGGACTCTGGATTGGAGTTGGTCCTCCTCCGAAGCTAGAACAGATCTAATGTCCTCATTAGTACCTTCTTTCCCCTGTAATCCGGAAGTATGAGCGGAGACTTTCTATTTTCTGGCACTCCCATTTTCTTCAGGGCCTCCATGTATCTAATAACGTGGTCTAGTGTCAATCTACCCTTTCCATTGGACTTACAGTACTTAGCTGCTGATTCGCCTGCTATTTTTCCAAAGACGTTATAATCTAACAATGAATTTCCCATTAGTCTGTTTTTACCGTGTACTCCACCAGTGACTTCACCAGCAGCGAATAAGCCGTCTATAACCCCACTTTCTCCGAGAACTCTGGCCTTCTCGTCTATCTCCACACCACCATTCTGGTAATGAAGAGTCGGAAAGACCAGAATTGGATCCTGGGTCATGTCTATACCGAACCTAGAGTACATTCTGTACATGGCCGATAGCTTACTCTCTATAGTTCCCTTTCCGTGAATTTCCTCAATCATCGGTGTGTCCAACCAGACTCCTACCATCCCAGTGGGTGTTTCAATTCCTAGTCTTCTCTCATAGCACTCCCTTATAATAGCGGCAGCTTCTACATCTCTAGGCTCCAATGGATGGACAAAAGCTTCTCCCTCTCTGTTAACTGGCTGAGCTCCCAATCCCCTGACCTTTTCAGTGACGAGTAAACCTACTATCTGCTCAGGATAAGCTGCTCCGGTTGGGTGATACTGCACTGAGTCCATGTCCCTTAGTCTAGCTCCTACTCTATACGCCATGACCAATCCATCAGCTGTGGCTCCATAATGATTGGTAGTTGGGTAACCCTGTATGTGAAGCCTACCGAAGCCTCCGGTTGCCAAGATCACTGCCTTAGCCCTTATAACGTAATACTGATTCGTCTCCATATTCCAGAGCAAGGCTCCAGTGACTCTTCCATTGTCAGTCAGGAGTTCCACTGCTGGAGAGAATTCCAAAACCTCTATTCCCAAGTTCCTAGCCTCATCTCTTATCACCCTCATTATTTCCATACCTGTGTAATCCTTGGCTGAGTGTAACCTATTCCTACAAGTACCTCCACCGGGGAGAGTAAGCATGTTTCCGTCCTCGTCCTTGTCATACATCACTCCCAAATCCTCGTGCCATTTGAGTATTGAGGGTGCGTTCAGAACTAATTCTCTCACCAATTCTGGTTTATTCGCGAAATGTCCTCCGCCCATTACATCTAAGTAATGTAGCACTGGGGAGTCATCTGGTTTGTCTGCTGCTTGTATCCCTCCTTGTGCCATTATGGAATTGGAGTCCCCATGTCTTAGTTTAGTGGAGATCAGTATCTCCTCTACAGGCAATCCTGAGTAATGGGCCCACAATGCAGCGACTGTTCCAGCGCCTCCTCCTCCTATTATGAGGAGGGAAACATCGTAATCCACTTGACTCAGGTCGACTTCCTCTGGATCGACTATGGGATAAGACTCCAATAGGTCGACAACCTCATTAGGCGCTAAGTCTCCTTTATTTGGTCCTATTCCTATTTCTCTCTTGGCTTCGGGTCTATAATCAGGGTGAAATTTCTTCAGTATTTCTTCCCTCTCCTCTAGGGACATTCTATTTATTTCAAGCCCTAATCTTTCATCCCTAGTCTCTTCAACTTTTTCTATAGATTTCCTCATCTCTTCCGGATACGACATCTACAACTACCTCCTAATCTCCTTGTAGAGTCTCTCTAGTTCCTCTCTAGGTAGCTTCATCAACCTCTCTATCTCCTCTTGGTATTTTCCCTCCTCTATTTCTTTTATTCTCCTCTCGAGCTCCTTGGATTTCTTCAAGTAATGCTTTCCGTAGACTCTCCTGACCAATTGAGCTACGTGATAGTGAGTTATCTCTGCAGGACATCTCATAGAACAGATTCCACATTGTATGCAGTCGAAACTCAATTCTGCTGCTCTCTTTATGTCCCCTCTCAAAATAGACTGTATTACGTCCATGGTCTCTAACCCTTGAGGACAAGACTTGGTACAGGTATTACAAGAGAGGCATCTAGCTATCTCCGGATATACTCTAAGTATGTCCTCGACGTCCTTTATTTCAGAAACTTCATATTTAGGTTTCTCTGCTGGAACAAACGGTATTTGTACTAGATACATTCCGTCTTCCACTGTGGTTTGACATGCTAACCCGGAATATAGTTTATAGTCTCCGTTTTTCCTGTAAACTGTTGTGCATGCTCCACAAAATCCCGCTCTGCATCCTGCTCCTCTAATATATCTATAACCAACGTATTCCAAGGCTTTCATTATCGTCAGACCCTCTGGGACTTCGTACTCCCTCCCCATGACGTATATTCTAACGGTCTTACCCATGACGGGCACCTCCGAGGGCCATTTCCATCAACTCGGTGAAATACATAGCTTCTTTCAGATTGTATTTACATAGGGGGCAAGAGGTAACTATTAATTCTGCTCCTTCTCTTTTAGCTGACTCTAATATCTTCTTTCTCAAAGTTTCTACGGCCTTAATCCCTCTAGCTGAGTTATATGATCCACAGCAAACTGTCTGCATTGGGAAGCTTACTGGATCCATACCAATTGCTTCTAATAACTCCTCCATGATCCTCGGTTTCTGACTGTCATCTATACCTATCTCCTCCGGTCTGAGGAGTGTACAACCGTAGTATGGTGCGACTTTAATTCCCATTTGTTCGTCTACGTAATTCCTTATTTTATTGAATCCGTACTCTTTTAGCACTTCCAAGAAGTGCTTAACTCTTATTTTACCAGAATAGTCTTTCTCGTCATCCATGAAGAAATTTATCTTCTCGATGTCTTCTTTCTTCAGCTGAAAACTGATTCTACCCAAGACGTTATAACACATGGAGCAGATGGTAACCAAATCCCCTGTTCCTATCTCCTTTGACTTCTCTTCTGCTTTTATTAGACTTCTAACTGCACCTAAGTGTCTCATTAGATTGTCTGATAACTCGAATACCCCTCCACAACAATACCATCTATCCAGCTCAATTAGATCAATGCCGAGTATCTCACAGACTTTAAGAGTTGATGTTTCTAGGTCTTTAGCCCATCCTTTGAGAGTGCACCCAGGGTAATACATGTATCTGTATTTACCCAAAAGTATCACCCCGTGTACTTTCTGAACGCACTCACTAGCAATATCTGTGGCAATTCATCCATTTCTTTGAAATTTCTTACTAATTCCTCTCTCTTCTCGATGCCTCTCCTTATAGAGAGTTGCCTAATGGCTTCCATTACTTTAGCGACGTCTATTCCTCTAGGACACCTTATAGTACAATCTAAGCAGGAAGCGCATATCCATGGGGTCACTGAGGAAAGCACAGCATCGTCTGACATTTGAACTAGTCTGATTATCTGATTTGGGAGGAGATCCATTTCCTCTGTCATCGGACAAGCAGAGGAGCATCTACCACATTGATAGCACGCAAAGACATTTTGTCCGCTTATCAACTTCACTTCCTTAGCTATTTCCTTCACCGAATTCATAAGCTATCTCCTCCATCACTATCTCCTTGACTATCTCCATACCTCGGATTACCTCCTCGGAAATTCTTCCCCCGAAGCTTTTCCTCCTGACGTTAACACATATTATCCTGAATTCCTCTGGGAAGATTCCAAGAGACTTCATCAACTCTATTCCTTGGAGCAGGGAGACCGGATGGGGTGGTATGACTTGATGTATGTTGTCTCCCAAAGATATCTCGACTACTTCCCCTTCATCCAAATCCTCTGAGCTTATGGAATCCAATACTATTACCTCATCGAATCCTATGGACTCCTCTATTAGAGAGAAGTAGTTGTTTATTCCGTATTTTATCGTTAACTCCCCGCTCTCAAGCTTATCTCTTAACCAATCCTCTTTTTTTACCTCCTTGATTATTTCCTTTGCTATTAGGATCCCGCACGCGTCTTCTCCAGCTAATTCATTGCCCAACCCTACTATGAGTAACACCTAATCACCTCATAGTGTCTTGACGAGTTCGCTACCATGGAATATCTCAACTCTAATGGACTGATCCAGGTTATGAGTCGAACACGCCAAGCAAGGATCATATGCTCTGAAAGCCACCTCTATCTTGTTTAATATGTTCCTGTCTATTCTTTTTCCATTAGACAAGAGTTCTTCTGCCCCTTTTTTGACACTTATACATATGCTTGGATTATTCTCTGTCGTGGGAACGATTAGGTTCACGAAAGTCACTCTCCCTTCCTCATCTACTTCATAGTCGTGATATAGCGTACCCCTCGGAGCCTCTAGTGCTCCTACTCCTCTACCTCTCAACTCTCCGTCTGGATCGAATATCTCCTTAGAATCTACTATGTCTTCCTCCCTAGATAGTTCTAGCATTTTTTCACTGGCATAGAGTATCTCTATGGCTCTGGCCCAATGAAATGCCATGGTGTTATGGCATGGCTTTCCCATTTCTTCAATGAATCTCTCGTATTCCCACTGTGCACCTTCAGTTTCCATTCTCTCGCAAACGTTCATTCTAGCTAGGGGACCTACCCTAAATATTCCACTCTCCTTTCCCCATGTTAGCCCTTTCCATCCCATTTCCCTTAGGTAGGGAAACTTGGTGTAGCTCCAATCCTTGACTACCTCTCCTATGTAATCCGAGTATTCCTCGGGTGAGAACTCATGTATTTTCTTACCTTCAGTATTCACTACCCTTATTTTCCCAGAGTAGAAGTTCAGCTTTCCGTTCTTCACCAATGACATGTAATGCGTCTCGTGGTAGTATGGGTCATTCTCCCTGAATTTGAGGGTTGCTTCCATAAACACTTCTATTGACTTCTTGGAGAAGTCAACTAACTCTCTGGACATCTCCTCTATTTTAACCCTTTCCTTTTCACTAATGGATTTACTTACTCCTCCCGGTATAGCGAAAACTGGATGTATCGCTTTTCCACCAACCATCTCCTGTATGAAGTAAGAGTATCTCCTTTTCTCTAGTATATCTCTCACTAGGGAGGGATTCTCCTTCATTAAGTGAAAGACGTTTTTCTCCTTCAGTTGGAGGAAATCAGGTAATGCCAAGAGATACATATGAGCCAGATGACTATGAAGTATGTGAGCACAATATCCAAGTTCTCTGAGCTTTTCGGCTGGTTCCGGAACGTTTTTTCCCAGAAGATTGTCCACAGCCTTAACAGATGCCAAGTGATGAGCCCAGGAACAGAAACCACATATCGCGCTGGTTATCCTAGGCATTTCCATGACGTCTCTTCCGATGCAGAACTTCTCGAATGCTCTGAACTCAGTCACTTGGAACAATACGTCTTCCACAGTCTTTCCGCTTTCATCCATGAATATCGAAATCTTAGCTTCCCCTTCCAATCTAGTCACGGGATCTATCTTAATCATCTTCTTCATTGCTCCCACCCCAGTAGTGGGGAAGAGTGTATCTGTAGAATAGGCCTACAGGGTCTACTATCTCCTTTTGAACTCTTTCGTAAATTTCCTCATCGGACAAATTCTTCTCAGATTCTTTCATTAGTAATGAGGCTATTTCGGATAATATTCTAGCTCCTTGGTCTCTTATATTTGGAGCAGGTCCCATGCAACCTCTACACGGGAAATTAGCGTTAATACATCTTGCCTTACATCCTCCTCGTGTTACAGCTCCTAGACAAACCACTCCTTGAGCGAGGAAGCACACCTTTGGGTCTATCTCGCTCCAGTCCTTAGATCCTATCCTCTTCACCTCTTCTATTGATATATCCTCAGGCTTGATCCTATCACATTCGTCACATACCGTAGATTCCTTACCGAAGATTCCCCTAGGAGGTAGAGATCCTAGTATGAAGTGGTCCAAAAACTCGGATATTGTCTCAACTGGTGGTGGACATCCTGGAAGATAGTAATCAACCTCAACGTAGCTAGAAATTGGTTTCAGTCTTTCCTCGGGTTTAGGTATTCTCTCTCCGCTCAATTTAGTGAATTCATCGCCATATATGTCTTTTAATATCGCGTCCAATTCGAAGAGGTTCGCTATTCCTGGTATTCCTCCGAATGAAGCGCAGGATCCGAGTGCCACTAAAATTTCAGCCTTCTCTCTAGCTTGGATGAGGAGTTTTCTGTGCTCCTCCGTCCTAATTCCTCCATGAAACATCACTAGATCTATTTTCCCCTGGGCTTCGAAGTCCTCTATCCTAGAATCCATCGTCGTGGACCAGAAGACCACTTCTACTTCCGAGAAGAATCTCTCTAATTCATCCCCTGGAAGGTCAAATAAAGCTACGTCGCATCCGGAGCAACTGGCTCCTCCTAAAATGGCTATCTTCTTCAAACACGCACCTCCAATGGTCCTAGTTCTCTTATCTTTTCATAAAACTCTTTAACTACTCTTGAAAACTTCCTGCCCTCTGCAGCAGATATCCACTCGAGTCTAACCCTTTCTTGGTTTATTCCCAGCTGGGAAAGCAACTTCTTTACTAGGGCCACCCTCTTCAATGCCTTGTAGTTTCCGGAGATGTAATGGCAGTCATTGGGCGTATGGCAACCACATATTAGGACTCCATCGGCTCCCTTCCTGAAAGCATCTAAAATGAGCTCTGGATGTACGCTCCCGCTACAATTCACTCTAATTGGATATATCTCTGGGTACTTCATCCTCGAAACACCAGCCAGATCAGCTCCAGCGTACCCACACCACCTACAAAGGAAGGCCACTATTCTCGGTCTCCAGCTTTTCTCTACCATTGATTAACACCTCTAAGACCTCTTCGAACTGATCAAATTTATTGTTAACCACTTCTATTGCTCCTGTTGGACAAGAAGCTGCACATATTCCACATCCTTCGCATAAAGCCTCATTTACCTCCGCTTTATCTCTGACTTTCACGGCCCCGAATGGGCAGAGGGATTCGCAAGTCTTGCAAGCCACGCAGTACTCTTCATTCACCCTAGCTACTATGGGATCCCTCTCCACTTCTCCCATAGATAGCAACTCCATTACCGCACTAGCAGCTCCTTTTGCCTGAGAAACTGTCTCAGTTATGTCTTTTGGTCCTTGAATTGCTCCGCAAATGAAAATACCTTTGGTAAGGGTTTCAGTCGGCTTCAGCTTTGGGTGAGCTTCTTTGAGGAAACCACTCTGGTCTTGTTGTATCTTCAACACAGAGACTAAGTTCTCTGTTCCTTCCGGAGGAACTACTCCTGTGGAGAGAACTACCAGATCCGCCTCTATGGTGAGCTTCTTACCTGTGAGCGTGTCTACTCCTTCTACAATTAGATTCTCTCCTTCTCGGTAGACTCTGGATACCTTCCCCCTTATGTAGATGACTCCCTCCTCTTCCTGAACCCTCCTAAAGAACTCTTCGTATCCTTTTCCCGCTGTCCTCACGTCTATGTAGAACACATATGCCTCTCCCTCTGGAACTAGGTGTTTGTATAACATCGCCTGCTTAGCTGTGTACATGCAGCAGATCTTAGAGCAATACTCCAGATAATTCTCGTCCCTGGAGCCTGCACACTGTATGAAAACGACTCTCTTTGGTGTTCTCCCATCGCTGGGCCTCTTCACAGTACCTCCTGTTGGTCCAGTAGAGGAAAGTATTCTCTCGAATTCCAGCGCATCTATTACGTCTTCATATGTTCCATATCCGTATTCTCCTATTCTATCCTTAGGAAAGAGCTCATAACCTGTAGCAACGATTATCGCACCTACTTCCTCTTCTATCGTCTCCTCTCTCATGTGATAGTCTATTGCGTCTGCTTCGCAAACCTCTTTACATTTCCCACAGACCACGGGATTCAATCCGAGACAACTGTTTGGATCTATAACATAGGAAGAGGGTACAGCCTGTGGAAATGGTATGTATATTGCTTTTCTATAGGAAAGGCCTCTATCGAACTCATTTGGGACTATTACTGGGCATACTTTCTCGCATTCGCCGCATACTGTGCATTTTTCCTCTATTACATATCTAGGCTTCTTCTTTATCTTGACCCTAAAGTTCCCCACGTATCCATCAATTTCTACTACTTCACTCATTGTATAAAGCTTTATCCTATCATTTCTTGATAGAGATACCATTAACGGTGTTAAAATGCATTGGGAACAATCTAATGTTGGAAAAGTCTCGGACAATTGGGCCATTTTTCCACCTATTGTTGGGGATTTCTCAACTAAGATTACTTCAAATCCTGAATTAGCTAAGTCCAGGGAAGCAGTTATTCCAGCTATTCCTCCGCCTATAACTAGACACTTTCTTTTAACTCCTATTTTAATTGGTTTTAACTTCTCATTTCTAGATACCTTCTCCACTGCAGCCAATGTTAGAGCTATTGCTTTTTCAGTACCGTCTTCGTGTACCCAGCTGCATTGCTCCCTTATATTAGCTATTTCCAACAAGTACTCGTTTATTCCAGCTCTCTTTAGCACTCTCCTGAAAGTCTCTTCGTGCATAGAGGGGGAACAAGCAGCTATTACTACAGCATCTAGGTTTTCTTCTTTAATTTTTTCTTCTATTAGCTTTTGTCCTGGGTCAGAGCACAAGTATTTATAATCCGTTGAGAAGACTACCTTCCTGCTCCTCTCTGAAACCTCTCGGACAACTCTAGATACGTCTACTGTGGAGGATATGTTTCTTCCGCAATGGCAAACGAAGACTCCTATTCTCAAGTCATTCCCTCCAATCAAGGTAAGAATAACCCAATTCGAATGCTTTTTCATTTACTTCTCTGAATTTTCTTGGTACTGTGTCTAAAACTGCTTTTTTAAGAGATTCCTTGCTTATTACTTTACAGATTCTGGCTAAGAATCCTAAGATAACTATGTTCGCCACTATTCTCTTGCCTAGCTTCTCTTCCGCTATTCTAGTAGCTGGGATCCCGTATATCTCGGAGGCTTTTCTAGCTCTCTCGTCTATTTTCACTAGATCTGAGTCGTAGACTAGGGTTCCTCCAGGCTTGAGCATTCCTATCCTCTTGTTATAGGCTTCTTGGGACATGACTACTAGCAAGTCTGGGTTCTCCGCGTAGGGGTAGTCCACTCTCTCTTCATCAACAACTACTGATGAGGAAGAGGCACCTCCTCTTGCCTCTGGTCCATAGCTTTGTGTAAAAACTGCTTCCTTTCCATCGAATATTGCTGCAGCCTTTCCGATTATCAATCCAGCTAGAACTATTCCTTGTCCTCCGAATCCCGAGAACACTATCTCGAACCTCCCCATTTCACTTCCTCCATGAGAGAATATACTCTGTCTTCAAACGTCTCTTTTTCCTCTTCGTCTACGAACTTTCCTATTATTATTTTTTCCTGATTAAGGCCAACTCTGGAAGTGTCTTCAAAGTTCCTTATTTCACATCTCTCTTTGAAGAGTTTCATCATGTCTAATCCCTCTGGCATCTCGTTTCTTCTCCCATATACCGTTGGACAAGGCGATAGTATTTCAACGAAGCAAAAGCCCTTTTTCTCTAATATCTCCTCGAAGCACTCGATCATGTTCCTAGCGTGCAGAGAAGTCCACCTAGCTACATAAGAGGAGCCACAGGAAGCAGCGAAATATGGTAGGTTGAGTGGTAACTCCAAGTTTCCATATGGAGAAGTAGTAGTCTTGGCTCCAAGAGGAGTAGTCGGGCCCAATTGGCCACCAGTCATCCCGTAGTTGAAGTTATTCACACATATTACTTTGAGGTCGCAGTTTCTTCTAGCTGCATGTATGAAGTGATTGCCTCCTATAGCAAATAGATCTCCGTCTCCGCTGAAGACAGTTACTATTAGCTCTGGCTTAGCGAGCTTGAGTCCGACTGCAAATGGTATAGCCCTACCATGAGTCGTATGGAAGGAATCCATGTTCACGTATCCTGCTGCTCTCCCTGCACACCCTATTCCAGAGACCATTGCCATCTTGTCCAGATCTAAACCTAGTCTATCAATTGCCCTCACATAGCTTCCAAGGACTGTCCCTATACCACATCCAGGACACCAAACGTGCGGTAGTCTGTCAACTCTGAGGTATTTCTCTAAAGGATGTTCTTGAGCTTGCATCATGCTTATCCCCTCAATTAATCGTTACCTGTTGAGATTAATTAGATATTCTAAGATTTCCCTTGGTGAATGAACCCTACCACCCATTTTTGGAATTAAGTGAACTTCTCCCCCTTTACAAACTCTCTCCACTTCTAGAACTAATTGGCCGTAATTTATCTCAGGAACTACTATGTGCTCCACATTAGAGGATGCTTTTCTAAGTTCTTCCTCTGGAAATGGCCAAATGGTCTTTAATCTAAAGAGGCCTACCCTAATACCCCTCTTTCTTGCCTCTCTCAGAGCTCTCATGGACGTCCTAGATGGTGCTCCGTAGGCCACTATTAACACGTCTGAGTCATCTAGGAGTACTCCCTCGTAGTCCACTATCTTCTTCTTATTGACTCGAATTTTCTCACAGAGTCTTCTGACTAACTTCTCGTGTGCCTCTGGATTAGTAGCAGGATATCCTCTCTCATCATGAGTTAAGCCAGTGACGTGTATTCTAAAGCCCTCTCCGGCAAGGGCCATCTCGGGCACTAGGTCTTCCTTCGGTAGAAAGGGTAGGTAATCGCGTTTGTCCTCCAGAGGCTTCTTCCTATTCACTATCTCGACTTCCTCTGGTATGAATACTCTCTCGTACATGTGTCCTACACACTCGTCCATCAAGAGAATTACAGGGACTCTATACTTCTCAGAGAGATTGAAAGCCCTAACCGTGAGATCAAAACACTCTTGTGGTGAATTCGGGCAAAGTGCTATTATCTCATATGAGCCGTGGGATCCCCATCTAGCTTGCATCACGTCCCCTTGTCCCACCAAGGTAGGCAGTCCCGTGGAGGGGGCGCCTCTCTGGACGTTGACTACAACGCAAGGGGTTTCAGTCATCACCGCTAGACCTATGTTTTCCTGCATTAAACTAAATCCAGGACCAGAAGTGGCAGTCATGGCCTTCATTCCGCCCCAAGAAGCTCCTATTATTGCCGCCATTGATGCTAGCTCGTCTTCCATCTGCACGTATATCCCCTTTACTTGGGGCAACCTGTAGGCCATGTGCTCAGCTATTTCAGTAGAGGGAGTTATTGGGTAACCAGCGAAGAATCTACATCCTACTGCTATTGCTCCTTCTGCACAAGCTATGTTTCCGGAGAGGAAGTGCATTCCTGGGTTCATGCTAATCCTCCTCATTGAATATGGCAAATTCTGGGCATATTAGTGAACAAAATCCACAGTTTATGCAAATCTTATCTGGCGGTTCCTCTTTCAGGATCGGATAGTGGTAACCTTTGGAGTTAAAATCCTCGGATAGCTCTAAGACTCCTTTCGGACAGAAAGTCACGCAAAAGCCACATCCCTTACATCTATCTCTTATGACGTATATCCTCCCTCTCACTGGTTTGATCGTGACGTTGAACTTTCCTCTTATTACTACCTCAGAGTTTTGGTTATCTAACTTGCTATTGGCCATTTCTGAGCCTCCGGCCAAGCCCCCATATAGGGAAAAGTAATTAAAACGTTTCCAGCTGATAGGGCTCAGGTCGTGAGGTGGTCCCATGGGCCTGAAACCGGCTAGAATATTCCGAGAGATCAAAGGGCCAGCCTATACTAGGAGAGAATTCATAAGAGGAGTCCCGGGGATAAAGGTAGCGCAGTTCGACATGGGTAATCCCAAAGGAGACTTCGACCTAAGTGTGGCTCTTATAACCAAGGAGGACGTGCAGATAAGACATAACGCCATAGAGGCCATGAGAGTTGCCGCTAACAAGTACCTGCAGAGAAGTCTCGGAAGAGGAAACTACCATCTGAAGATCAAGGTATATCCCCATCACGTACTGAGATGGAATCCTGTGGCAATAGGACACCATGCTGATAGATACTCGGATGGCATGCGAAGGGCCTTCGGAAAACCGATAGGCACTGCGGCTAGGGTCAAAAAGGGGAAGGACGTTCTCCTCGTTAGGGTTAAGAAGGAGCATTTGGAAGTGGCAAAGGAAGCTCTGAGAAGGGCTGCTGCTAAACTCCCCTGTAGGACCAAGATAGTAATAGACGGGGGAGAAAATTAGGCAGTCAACAATCCAATTGGAGCTAGTGAGTCAAAGAGTATAAAACACTAAAAAATCTTTGATCCTCCATTTCTCTTCCCGCTGGGAAGTATTGTTGAGATAGGCCTTAATCCCTCAACTTAGCACATCAACTGCCTTTCGCATACTCACTAGGCAGGTGAATCTCATCTTACTTTCACATGACTCCTTGTGACTTGTCAAGTTCAGAGTTAGGAGAAAGAGTGGCAAGATGATGAGAAAAAAATAATAGGAGACAGCTCAATGTGATGGAGCAGTTAAGAAAGGGCTGAGACTGTCCTAGCAATAGGTATTGCGATCAATTATTCTGGTGAGTTTTATTCTGAGTTTGAGTTAATATTCCCAGAATCTCTTTTGAAGTGATGGCGAAAAGCTTTTCCTAATCTGTGCTGACCATTTTCCTTAGTAGTATATTGTCATGAGAAATAAAAAGCATATGACTAAGCTATGGAAATTCTCGAATTCTTTTCGCCTAGAAATAGAAATGCTGGATACCTCTCAAGTCCTCCCTCATACAGCTTTCTTTTCAGGCTCGTAATGAGCCTCATCTCTTAAACAATTACTTCGATGGGTAATTGGCCAGCAGTACAATGAAAAACTAGACTAGTCTCTTAAGCCTCTCAGTTATTATTCCTATTATTCTCTCCACTGTTTCCTCCATCGACTCGTTCTTTATAGCAGGTACCCCATATATTTCGGCTTGTCTTACTAGGTAGTTCTGTATTCTCCTTATTGCCTCGAAGTCCTTTATATACTCCTCCACTGGTTTCCTAAAGGGGGCCTCCTGAGCTCTAGCATAAAATCTTATTTTATGCTCATCTGAATCTTCAACGTAAAGAATGATAGGAATTACATTAGGCAAGTCAGTGAACTCTTTTTTTATGAACCCTGGAACTATGTGTACTCCTTCTATTATCATGTTCATCCCCTCAACCAGTGCTCTTCTCAGGACTGCTTCTATTCCAACTACTACGTGTTTAGCATGCTCTTCAAAGCCAACTATCATTTCATCGTATGTGGGAGGTATCGGCACGTGTATGGCTCTCCAAGCCGTGTAGGAAGATTCATGAAGAAAAGGCATTAGTTCTTTAGACAATATTCTCCTCATGACCTCCCTTATGGCGTCTGTTCCGACTACGTGCCTTATTCCAAGCCTGTAAGCTAGTTCAGAAGCTATTGTGGATTTGCCACAACCCGTTGCTCCTCCCAACAATATTATTATCGGCTCCTTTTTCCTCTTTATTTTTATCCATAATCTGTATCTGTCAGCCTCTTCTTCCCCTACTTCCTCCTTTATTGTTTCATATATTATTTCCTGGAGTTTTTCCTGCTTTATTCTCTCTACTCCCTTGGAAGTTAGTTTTTCCTCTATTTTCCTAGCTATCTCATAGGCTTTATCTCTGCTTATTCCTGAGACCATTAATCTCTGGGCCAAAATACCTTTAGAGTAGGGTGATGTTCTCCCGTTCTCCTCCTCTATTAGGACTCCTTTTCTTCTCCCTCTCTCCAATCCCAACCTCTCCTCGCTTCTCCTACTAGTCTGAGTATCTCCTCAGTTAAAACTTTATTCGACGGTATCCCAATAGGGACGTTGTCGTAATATATAACCTCTTTGCCCTTAGCAAGAGCTTCTCTAGTAACCAAGTCTACTGCAGATGCCTTGAGCTCTGTTAGCACGACTTCTACACCACTAAGTGTTTCTTCGATCTCCTTCTTGAGTTTAGTCCTATTGGATAGGTTCGGAGAAAATCCAACTATCTCGCAGCCGTACCTCTCCTCTAAGTAGGGTATGTTTTTGACCATCTGTTTAGAGGTTGCTATGAGGAAACACCTCTTTCCCTCTACATTTCCGAGCGGTTCTGGCCTAAATACTGTCTCTACTACTGGTATATTCTTGACAGAGAGTACTTCCTCCTTTATTTCTCTAGACTTCCCCTGATCTTCACAGGAAGTTAAAATTACTAAATCGGACAATAGGATCCTGTATCTTCCGAAGAACTTAGATATTCCTTTTTTTCTTCCACTCCCAACTAGAATTACCTTATCTGTCTTAATTGGTGGTATTGCTGCTCCACTTCCCTCTACTATTACTATTCCTCCACTCATCGAATTAGATATTTCTGCTCCACTAATGACGTTGTTAAAGAAAGTCTTTCCAGCTAAACCTCCTCCGCATCTCCTGCATCCTATAGTGGTCACTCCACTGGTAAGTGCGTCCTCCCAATGATCTGAGGCTGCGTGACCTCCTTTCTTGGAAATCTCAAGTAAACTCTCTGGAGTTATCTTAGTTCCGCTATTGATAATTTCTGGTTCCTTTGGCCCTCCTCTCCCCATTGTAATGACTATTGGATCTAATCCATTTTCCTTTAATAGCCTAGATACGTAGCCAGAGACAGCAGTTTTACCTACTCTTTTCCCGGTTCCTATTATGGATATGGAGGGTTTGTTTAACACTTCGAATAGCTCTGGTGGTGAGAAAGTGAAATCCGGGCCTATGTATGAACTCCCCTCAATCAACACTTCGGAAGCTAGAAGGAATCTCCTTTCATAGTCCACTACTGGTTCATCACTCAGATCTATTACTACTTCCGCTCTTAATCTTCTAATCACATCTCTTAGGTTTTTATCATATACATTCAGTCCTAGTTCTGATTCCAATGACCTTTCTCCTATTTTCTCAGTTCCTCCAATGAAGTACGCGCCTAAAATCTTATATTTTTTGGATAAATTGTCTATTGCCTCTTTGATTACTGGTGGATAATGTTCGCCGTCTATCAACACTAGAGCTTTCTTTTTCCCTTTATTTCCATCCCCTGCGACACTCATTGTGTGTCCTCCTCATTAAACGGGTACACAGTCTTATTATTTCTATGTCGTCTAGATTGAATCTGTGACCCACACTAGCTAAAAATCCTCCTACCCTTCTCCCAACTACCTCTCCCATGTGAACTAGGTAATCTCCATTATACTCCCCAACTATTTTCTTTTTAGCTAGACCCAGTGTTGGAGAGTCTAAACTTACACCTACGTAAGTCGCTAGACCGAATCTCCTAGGATGAGCTATTCCATGCCCATTTACGACAATCAAGTCTCCCTCGGAAGCGTACTTCTCTAGTATTCTCGTCTGGGGTGGTCCCTCTCTGAAACAGAAGAGCGTGGGTATATAGGGAAAGTTCACTTCGGAGTGTAATTCGTCCTTGAGAATTCTCTCCCCCTCTAGATTGAATCCAAGCAAGACTGTGTACATTGATTTTTGATCAATTGAGTAAGATGAGTCGACGCATAGTATCCTGTCTATACTAGGATAGTCGAATTCAAATAACCTACTCCATTCGATCTGTATCCTAATTGCCTCACTTAAATTTCTTGGAGTGGGGATTGGGGAGGGCATCAGCAATCTGTTATGACGTCTATTCTCTTAACTTTTTCCTCCTCATCGAAATCTAGAGATACTACCATTATTCTCTTTCCGTCTTTTTCTAGGATTTTATAGGGATAATCTGGGAGGAATGAACAATTCTCCTCTAATACTATGGATATCGGGTATCCACTCAGCCTCACTCCTTCCTTGTTATAGACGGGTATTCTAAGAAGGGTTGATTGACTTCCTGGGAAAATTTGGGTCTCGCCTATCTCTATGCTGTCTTTGAGAGACCACCAATTGGCTATGTCTCTGTATAGAGTAATCCACGCTCCCCTCTGTCTAGCGTACTCTACTATCTCCAGAATATCTGGAACTTCGAGAATAGTTTTTGCTTGTATCCTAACAGTGGCCATCCCACCTTTCTCTCTGATCTTGTCCATTTTCTTTTTCCAAGTTTCTAGGGCAACGTCTGGACTCCAGACTATTATGGGATATTCTATTATTCCTCCAGAGTCGACGTCTATTCTCAACTCTCTTGGAGACCACTCAGCGAAACTCCTATACTTCACTTCATATTCAACTAACTCCTTCTTAACTTTGTATGATATCTTGACTTCTTCTGTCTCATTCGGAGGAACCTGGGTCCTAAGCAACACATGTAGATACTTCCCTTCTAACTCTGAGTAGACCCATGGGATACTCACTTCTAATTCCTCCAAGGCTGGTGGAAGTAGCACATCTAAGTAGACAGTTGTTTTATCCTTCCAGTTGTTTCTAATTCCTATCGATACTCTCTTTCCCCCTGAAATGGGAGTTTCTCTTACCCAGAGTATCTCCAGGAAGTCCTTCGATGTTCCGGAGTCTATCTCATCCCCCATAGTCGGTGGTACGTGTATTATTAAATCTCCGTCCTTTTCTTCTATTTTTGGGAAGTAGTATCCCGTTTCATCGAAAGATACGTACTTAAACCCCTTTATTCTACTTTCCCCAGGTTCCTTTGGGATTCCACCTATTACCTCAGTTTCTATTCCTCCGAAGCCATAATATTCTATTCCGAGTGTGTCAAGTAGCTGCATGCTCCTAGAAATTTCTCGGACACTCAATTCGTTCACATGAGCTTTATACAAAATTAGGCCTGTTCCTCTATTTACCTCAGGGTAGTAGTCTCTGGAAGTTTTAGTTGGTAGGTAGAGTCGTTCCATCTCCTTTTTCGGGCTGGTAAGCCACTTATGGAAAGGTTGAAAGTAGTAGTTGAGTAATGCTATTTCATGTCCATTTCTCTCCAGATATTTTATCTGTTCTTTCATTTGGTTTATCAGAACTCCTGAGAAAAAGAACGTGGCTTTCACTTCCTTTTCCTTTAATAGATTATTTATTTCCTCTACTTCCTTGTTCGTGAGAGGTTCATCTATGTCTATTCTCAGAGCAAACGAAAAGTCCTTGCAATCTGGCCATTTACAGAATTCATCTTTGCTCTCTACACACTGAGTCGAAAGCAAGGTTAATGTTATTAGCAGTGGTACCAGAGCCCTCAGCCCAATCCCCCAGAACGTAATACGTACCTACTATATATTACTTATGGAGGTATCAAGATGATATTCCAAGAGTACGAGAGGGTGTTACTAATAGGCATGGGCGGAGGTGGTGACGTAGTAGGGACTCTTCCAACGTATAGGTTCCTAGAGAGTATTAAAAAGGACGTGTACCTAGGGGGACTTACTTGGGAGAGACTAATAGTGGATCCAAAGCCTGGACCAAGAAAAACAGAAGAGATAATAAACGCTAGGAGAATATCAAAGTATGCTGTACTTGCTAACAGTGAAACTAGGACTGAGAGTGGTGTAATGTTCTCTGAGAGCTTAATCTCCTCTAAGATTGGAAAAGAAGTCATTTTAATAGACGTGAGCGGTGGAGTAGAGGGAACTAGAGAGAGCCTAGAAGACGTCGTGTGTGAGCTTGGCTTCGACCTAGTGATTGGCATAGACGTTGGGGGAGACGTGTTAGCAAGAGGTAATGAGCCTGGACTAAGGAGTCCACTAGCTGATTCTTTGATGCTAGCTGCTCTTAATTCACTAAAGGGCGTAGATACCCTGATAGGTGTGTTCGGATATGGTTCGGACGGAGAATTAAGCGTTAGAGAGTTAAACGAGAGATTCTCTGAGATCTGCAAGAAAGGAGGATACGTCTGGTCCATAGGTCTTGACGTAGAAGTAGCTGAAGAAATGGAAGAGCTAACTAAAGAAGTTCCCACTGAAGCCAGTATGCTGCCCCTCCTAGTTATGAAGGGAGAACTAGGATTGCATGAGATGAGAGGTGGAAGGAGGGTGGCCAATCTCACTCCTCTCTCTCTAATTACCTTTTACTTCAGGACTGAAGTGGTATATCAGGTCAACGGAATTTCCAAATTGATCTCTAATACCAAGAGCTTAGAAGAGGCTAACGAGATACTCCTGAGAAATGGAATCTACACCGAATTAGAGTACGAGAGAAGAGTGAGTGGATTTACAGTGGAGGGAGAGTGATTGGTCAAACTGATAATACGGGGAATAGTTCAAGGTGTGGGCTTCAGACCCACTGTGGTGAGAATAGCGAAGAGACTCGGCTTGAGCGGGTACGTAATAAACAAGGGATCTCACGTAGAAATTGCCATAAATGGTGATCATAGTGAGTTTTTGGAGAACTTAATAAACAATCTTCCTCCTCTGGCTAAGATAGACTCCATAGAAGTAATAGATTTCAAATTAGATTCCAAGCACACTGGATTTAATATTCTAAGTAGTGAAAAGGGAGAGGTAGATTCGTTTCTTCACCCAGATGTTGGAATATGTAGTGAATGTCTCAAAGAAATTTTCAATTCAAAAAATAGGAGATACATGTATCCATTTACTAATTGCGTGAATTGTGGTGCGAGATATTCAATAATTGAGGATTTACCTTACGATAGAGAGAGAACTGCAATGAAGGAGTTTCCTCTATGTAGTGAGTGTCTCTCCGAGTTCAAAGACGTGAACAACAGGAGATATCACGCACAGACGATCTCTTGTTGGAAATGTGGCCCCAAGTACTTCCTTTACGATGGAAACAGGAAGCTGATATCCTCTGATACTCTAGAATCGATAGAAAAATTCTCTAAGTTGATAGAATCCGGAGGAATAGGGCTAGTGAAAGGATGGGGGGGAATGCACTTGGTCTCCAGGATTGATTGTGCTCAGAAACTCAGGAAGTATTACAGGAGAGAGCAGAAACCATTCGCTGTTATGGCTAGAGACTTGAAGTCGGCTAAGAAGTACGCGGAAATATCTAAGGATGAAGAAAAAGTCCTTACGTCTCCTGAGAGACCAATAGTGATCCTGAGAAAGAAGAAAGAAATTTCGGATGAGCTAGATGGAGTAGCTCCTGGTTTGCCGAATATCGGAATCATGCTCCCGTATAGCGGATTACACTACCTTATATTTGAGTTCTGCTCTCAAGACTTGCTAATATTCACTTCAGCAAATCCCCCTGGAGAGGCCATGGCTATAGATAACGAAGAGGCCTTTGTTCTTAAAGCAGACTCGTATTTGCTCCACAATAGAAAAATAGTTAACAGGATAGACGACTCCCTATTAAGAGTATACAATGGAAGGAAATTCTTCATAAGAAGGTCAAGAGGATTCTGTCCCAAGTATTTCCAAGTGAATTACTATGAAAACATCCTTTCTCTCGGTGCAGAGCTGAATTCTACTTTTTCGATTAGTAAAAATGGTAGACTTTACCTGTCACACTTCATCGGTAATCTATGGAAGTATTCAGTATTGGAGTACATGGAGGAAACAATAAGGAAATTTCTAAGATGGCTGAATCTCAAAGAACTAGACAAGATAGTTATAGACCTACATCCAGGATATTCCTATAGAGACTTGGCTAGAAGACTCTCTGAAGAATACTCTTGTGAATTAGTAGAAGTACAGCATCATTGGGCTCATTGCAGATCCTTAGCCTTCGATAACGGTCTAGATGAGCTCGTCGCCTTGGCTTTGGATGGTACTGGATACGGATTGGATGGTAAAGCTTGGGGCGGGGAAGTAATACGATCGACCAACTCTGATTTTTCTAGAATAGGATCTCTAGAAGAAATACCTCTTCCTGGGGGAGAGAAAGCTATTGAAAGTCCTAAAAGAATCTTGTTCTCCATATGTGAGAAGGCAGGAATAGAAATGGAAATAGAAGATGCTGAGATTCTGAGGAGGATTTTAAAGGACTCTCCAATTACTACTAGTTTCGGTAGGTTCCTAGATGCGCTCTCGTCTCTCTTTGACGTCTGTCAAAGAAGGACATACGATGGCGAGCCAGCTATGAAGCTAGAGAAATTACTACTGATTGGATCCTCGAAGGGAGTTGATGAGAATTTAATCGAAACGTACTCTACTTCCCTGAATGGCAGAAAGACTGTGCTAATAACGCCAGTATTTCAAGAATTAATCGAGAGATTACCCAGAGCTAAAGGTGAGAGGGAACGGGGTGAACTAGCATACTCTGCTGTTAGAGCTGTTTTGAGAGAATTGGTGTACATAGCTCTCGAATCCGGTGCTGACGTCATAGGGATCACGGGAGGAGTGAGCTACAATCAAGTTATATGTGATATTTTCTGCGAGATTCTCGAGAAAGAAGGACGAGATGCTGCAATGCATAACGAAATACCAAACGGGGATGGTGGGATATCCGTAGGGCAAAACCTGATAGCTTCAGATCGACTCTAGCAGTTCCTTCCATATTTCTATAGTCTTCTTCGCCTCTTCCTCGTCTATGACTTGTATGGCATATCCAGCGTGTACCAAGAGGTACTCGCCTATCTTTACATCGTCCACTAGAGAAGTGTTCACTGCCTTTTTCACTCCTCCGAAGTCCACTAGCGCCTGATTTTCATTTAATATCTTTACCACTTTCCCAGGGTATGCCAAACACATTTTCACTCAACCTCCACGCTGTCTACATAGCACTCTCTTCCCTCTAGAATGATTAGTTTCCCTCCGCAGCTCGGACACTTGAACAGTGGTAGGAAGTAAGATCCATCTACTCTGGGTATCTCTCCCCGATAAGAACATTCTTCACACTTGACCTTAGCTCTCTTCTTTACTATCTCCAGCACGGAACCCTCCAAAGGTGTCCCTTTGGTTAACACTTGGAATGAGAACTTCATCTGTTCTTCTGAGAGATGGGTCAATTCTCCCACCACCATTCTGACCTTTAGGACTCGTTCGTAATTTTCACCGTTTAGCCTCTCTAGTATTCTTCTCACTGTTCTCTCCATGACACTGAACTCGTGCAAGGAATCACCCGAAAGTTATTCCTCTTCCAATGTAAGTAGAGTTTATTTCTTTGTTTACAGCCTCCTGAAATGATTTTGAGATGTGGCGAGTGCTCTCCGTCTCAACGAACTGTCTTCCCATTTTAACTGGAGGTGGCGTCTCTCTCCCTCCTTCTAAGTATTCCAAGTATGAGAGTGTAGACGTTGTCAGAGACAAGAGAAGCATTATCGAAATGATTACTAGCCTACTACTACTGCTGCTCATCATCCTCAACCACATCCTCCCTCAGTGAAAGATACTTTCTCTTCCCCCTCTTATTAACCCTTACTAGTCCCTTTCTCTCTAGACGAGAGACCGTTCTACTCAAAGAGGACTTGGGTATTCCTAAAGCTTTCCCTATTTCCCCTTGGCATGTTTCTCCCATCTTCCTCAGGAAGTCCAGCACTTCTCTCTCCCTCTCATCTAGGGTTCGGTATATACTCATTAGCTTTATTTTTCTTCTCCTTGAAGTATATATTTCTCTGACTAAAAGAATAGACAAAATCACTGAAGTGAACAAGGACGTTACAGTTAAGTAAAGTAAGTAGTTTCTTTTTTCACTGGGTTCAGAGGAGTATTCGAATCTAAGCACAAATTCCTCTCTGGTTTTAAGTGAAGTGGTCCAAATAAGTGCTATTTTCCCGTTTTCCTCTCCTATATAGTTTGGAGGGATCTCATCAGGGACCTTGACTCTGAAATCCTTTGGTAGATAGACTTTCACTTCTAAAGTGTGTATCGGAGCTCCTGAGGAAAGCGTCTTATCGTATACCCAGCTTCTACCTCTCTTGTTTATTCCCCAGTTCCTGTATCTGACCCTGACCCTGTACTCCTCTCCACTCCTAAGTGGCTTACGAAACACATACGTTAGGAGAAGTCCCCTATCTGTGTACTCCTCTTGGTGCTGAATCTCTCCCTTTTCATCCTCCACAGATAGGATCTCTATCTCTCCATAGAGGTGCAATTTATCTCCTATCAGAGTTGAATTAGCTAAGTAGAGTATTTTCATTTCTTCCATTGAGTATCCCATCTCGGTAATTTCCACTGTGACGTTCAGCTCCTCTATTTGATATAATGGGGCGAGAGCTAGCAGCGAGATGAGGACCACTGGAAGCAAGCTTGACCCAGAGTTTCTTTCACTTCCGAGGTATATCACTTTCGGAACTAAGAGGAACTACTCTGAACTATTTCTTCAAAATTGTTTTAAGATACATTGAAATTCCAAGTTGAGAATATAGATTGAGGAGAGATATTAGACAGAGGGGGTAAAAATGGTTGGGCAGAAGTTACCGATGGCTCTAATACTGCTGCTGTTTGTATTAACAATCCCTCTGAGCTGCTGCATTCAACGTGAATCTGAACGAGGTGGGGGCTACTTTCTATTGACAGCACCTAAAATCCTTTCTCTTGGAGAAAAAGGAAGTCTATCCGTAGTCTCTCGGGGGGAAGTTTCGCTAGAGGTTCTGGTCAAGAAGGACAACAGAGAAGTTTTGAATAAAAAGGTGAAAGTCGATGGAAAAAAAGAAATACCGCTAGAATTGGTTGAGCCTGGAGAGTACCTAGTAATCGTGAAATCAAGAGATTTCGAGGGAAGAGATACCATAAGAGTGGTAGATAGACCGATTCTGATAATAGAGACAGACAAACCCATATATAAGCCAGGACAAGATGTAAAGCTCAGGATAATATCCCTAGGACCTATGATGAATCCTCTCTCAAAGGAAATCGAGATTAGTGTCTTCGATTCGAAGAACATCAAAGTATTTCGCAAAAAAGCTAGGACTGACGAATTTGGCTTCTATGAACTTTCATTTCCTCTTTCAGAAGAGCCTAACTTGGGAAGATGGAGGGTTGAAGTTAAGTCTGGGGATAGTCTATCCTCGGTTGAATTCAGAGTTGAGAAATACTCCCTTCCCAAATTCGGTATTTCAGTTGAGTTGAGTAAAAGTTGGTTTCTCCCAGATGAGAGCATAAGAGGAGTGGTTAAGGCAGAGTACTCATTCGGAAGAGCTGTCAAAGGAACTTTGGAAATAAGAGCGATGAGATACGTAGGTAAATGGGAGGAGTATTTCAGAGGAAAGAGTGAAATAAACGGGGAAGCTGAATTCAGGGTTCCTCCAGTCAAATACACTACTGGGACTTTCTCAGGAAGAGGAATGGGGAAAGTCCTACTGAACTTCACTGTAACGGAAAAAGACAGTGGTTATTCCCAAAGCAGAACCGAGATAGTAGAAATACCAGAGAAACCTGTCCTAGTACAAATAATACCTAGTGACTTGAGTTTTAAACCTGGATTGCCTCTGAAAACACTTCTGATAACAGAGAATCCAGATAACTCTCCTATAGATGTTGAGTTGGAGGTTAAAGCAAGATACTACACAGAAAAAGGTCTAAGAGAAGATAAATTATCTGTTAAATCGAAGAAGGGAAAGGCAATCTTATCTATAACCCCGCCTGAAGACTGTACTTACTTGGAGATCCTAGCTTACATTAGAGGAGAGCTATACTCTAAGAAAGAGATGTTCCCGTACTATTCGCCGAGCGGTAGCTTCATTCACATAGAGCAAGTATCTGATGGAGTTCCTAGAATAGGAGAAAAAGTAGAATTTAGAATTTATTCTACTAGCAGTGGGGGTACTATCTTTTATGAAGTAATAAACGTTTGGGGAAGAGTACTAGAATCTGGGTCTACTAGAGAAGTTCTAAAGCTTAAAGTAACTCCCGAGATGTATCCCGAGTTCAAAGTAGTAGTATATCAAATAACACCTAGTTTAGAGGTGGCTGTTGACTATCTTCCAGTAAAGGTAAAGGGATTGGAAGAAATTTTAGAAGTTTCCTTCTCTAAGGAAGAAGTTGAGCCAAGAGAAGATGTGAAACTAAAGATAAAGACAGATGGTGTGGCTAAAGTGGGTCTAACTCTGATAGATAAGTCTTTAGTGTTCTTGGAGGAGTCTAGGCTAAACCTCGAGCAAGTGTTAGAGGAGCTAGAGAGAGTCTACATGGAACCTAGGTATGAGGTGCACTTCAGATCTTCTAAGGAAGTGTTCTCAGAGGCTAAAGTGATGGTGATATCCAACGCTTCAATACCAAGTATGCCTAGGCCAGAAATCGCGGTAGAAGGAGATTTCGGTGGTGTAAAAGGAGTAATAATGCCTTTAGCTCAACAGAGAAAGACGCTTGAGTCTATAGGGGAAGCTGCCATGGGTCTAAAAGAAATTGAACTAATCAGGGAGTACTTCCCGGAAACTTGGTTCTGGGGAAGTGTAGTCTCGAAAGGAGAAAAAGAGATCGTTTTAACTGCTCCAGATACCATAACCACTTGGTATCTCAGAGCCATCTCAACTTCTGAAAAAGGAATAAGTATAGGGGAAAGTGAAATAAGAGTCTTCAGAGACTTTTTCTTGAAAGTAGACGTTCCATATTCTGTTATTAGAGGAGAGGAGTTTCCAATCAAGGTAACAATTTACAACTACTCTGACAGAAAGGAGAGAGTCCTATTGGATTTCAATACAAACGAGACTTGGTTGGATTTCTTAGACGATAAAAGAAAATGGATTGAAGTTGATGGAAATGACCTGAACTCGGTTTCTTTTAGAATAAGACCAAAGAAGATTGGACTTTGGAGATTCACCATATTTGCTAGAGGTGAAAGGCACTCGGATGCTGTCTCAAAGACGTTGAAAGTCGATCCGGAAGGTAAGCCTGTCGAAGAGGTGGAGAACTACAAATTAACTTCCGGAGACATCATAGAGCTAGATACTAAGGTACCAAAGCACGTAGTGGGATCAGAAAAGGTTTACTTGAGAGTAACTGGTGCTTACATGTCTCAAGTAATAGAGGGTCTAGACTCTCTCTTGAAGATGCCCTTCGGTTGTGGAGAGCAGAACATGATATTCATGGCTCCAGATGTCTATGTGACAAAATACATGAAGTCTTCTGGAGATATTAACCCTGAAATACTGGCAAAGGCTGAAAAGTTTCTAATTACAGGATATCAGAGAGAGCTAACGTTCATGAGAGAAGATGGGTCATTTTCAGCTTTTGGTGAAAGAGATGATGAAGGGAGCCTGTTCCTGACTGCTTTCGTACTCAGGACGTTTTCAGAGGCGAAAGAATTAATATACATAGATGAAAATGTGCTGGAGAGAGCAAAGAACTGGATAATAAGCAAGCAGTCTGAAGAGGGATACTGGGAGCCGATCGGATTCGTTCATCATAAGGAAATACTCGGTGGGGTCTCAGGCAGGGTACCCCTTACGGCTTATGTAGTCTCTTCTCTGTTGGAATATGGCTACAGGACTGAATCAGGCATATCCTATCTGAAGAAGATTTATCCCACACTAGATGACTCTTATTCCATAGCAATAGTCTCCTACGCACTATCTCTAGCTGGTTCTTCCTCTGACGAAGTGATAGACAAGTTAATAGAGGCTTCGAGGAGAGATGAAAACGGACTCCATTGGGGATATGAATTCGAAAACCCAGCTATTTCAATAGAGGCCACTTCATATGCCGCACTTGCCCTAATCAATTCTGGTAGATTTGAGGATGCTAAACAGGCAATAGATTGGATATTAAGTAAGAGAAACTCTAACGGAGGATTCTTCTCAACCCAAGACACAGTGGTAGCAATAAAAGCCATTACTGAGTTCTCCCTAGCAGCTGGAGCCAAAGGGAAAGAAGTCGAAATGGAGATAGAGGTATTAGCAGAAGGAAGGAAAATCGGTGAGATGAAGGTGGATGAGAACAACTTCGATGTGTTGCAAGAGATGTCGATACCCCCGGATAAGAGAATTAAGGTAGTCTCCAAGGGTAAAGGAGAGGTATTCCTCCAATTGGTAAGAAAATACAATGTTCTGCGAGAAGAACAGAGTTATGAACCAATCGAGCTAGACGTAGAATATTCTTCAGAGGGTATCGAGGAGACTGATCAGATCTCGATACTCGTCAGAGTTAAGTACGTTCCGAAAGAAGGGATGCCCATGGAAACTGGCATGGTCGTCCTAGATGTCTCGGTTCCAACGGGATTTAAAGTCGTGGAGGATAGTCTTTTAAATCTGCCTAACAAAATCAAGAGATACGATTTGGCCGGAAGAAAAGTCATATTCTATATAGACAACTTAGAGGCATTTGAGATACTGTCTTTCTCGTTCAAAGCCTCAGCTTTATTTCCAGTAAAGGGCAAGGAATTATACAATAAGGCCTACGCATACTATAATCCAGAAATATGGGGAGAGGACTTCTCTTCTCCCCCCTAGGACTGAGATAATTTTTTCTAAGTTGTTCTCGGAGCTACTAGGTCATTCCATCTCTCGTATCCTATTTTTCTGGCTATATCGTTTAAGAACTCCTGTATTCTCATGACTTCCTTGCCCTCTTCAGTTATTGCATATTCTCCATTTTCTATGAGCACTAATCCTGTTCCGACTAGTTTGTTTATTGTTTTAGCTTTTTCCTCGTCCTTTTCCAGTTTCCTTGAATTGACATTTCTTCTTTCTACTTCCCGAAGCATTTTTTCCTCGTTAGTGTCTAGTAGAATTGGCGCTACATCATTGTGTGCAAGTCTCTCGACAACTATCCTGACCAGTTTTGCTAAGCTATTGTTCTCATTCAGACTCTCTCTATATTCGCTTAGTCTGTACTTCTTGAGTCCATCTACGCTCTCTGGGAAAAGTCTCATCGCTAGGGCCTCGTCACTCACTTCCACTCCAGAGAGTTTGAGGATGTTACTGACCTTATCAAAGAAGTGTTTTTCTAACATGACTACCTCGTGTTCTGCCATTATTCTTCTTTCTAGCTTTTCTAATTGCTCTAGGTACTCCTTTGGAGATAGTTCTCCTCTGCAGTATTTGCTAATCAGATCATTCACTCTGAACTCATATCTTCTACACGAATCTCTCCTGCCACTTAGAGGAGAGATAGAGCAGGCCAGAAAATATAAATGAAGTTTTCTCATCACTTTCTCCTCTCTTTCTCTTAACTTCTTCTCTTCCTCTAATATTTCTGTTATTTCTTCGTCCTTTAAATTCGGTAGCCTCTCCTTCATCTCCGATGTAAGTCTCTTCTCTATTACTTGCCCATCTCTCCACATTTGGAGTAGTTGTCCCATTCTAGGGTCTCTCGAGTAACCTCTTATTTTCCCGACCATCCACTTCTCCCTAATTCCCTGTCTAGAGAGGAAGTGCAGACGACCACCTGTTTTTGAGTTAAACTCGAAAACACATATATACTTTTCCGATGAAATGTGTCATGCTTTGAACGTCGACAAGAGAGGAGTTGTCTAAAAACGTCTGGGAACTATCCCAGAGAAATCAATTTCTCAGATAGTTCTCTTATACCAACAGATACAGGATGATCTCTATTTTCAATCGAGAATATCTTTCCCTTCCATAGTGGTACATCGCAAGAGCATCTTATCTCAGATATGACCTCAATATTTAGTTCTCTCTCGATTTTCTCCTTGTTTTCTTTTCTAAGAACTCTATTCAAGACGATGTACACTTCCTTTCCCAACACGTCGTATATTCCTTCTATCATGTTTTTGGTTCCAGATATATCTATGTCATCCTCTCTCATAACCAAAAGGACTACATCTGATGCTGCTATCGAGTTTATAGTCATTAGGCTCACACCAGGGCTCGTATCTATTATCACATAATCAATACCCTCTCTTTCTAACTTCTTCAATGCTCTTAAGAGTCTCCCGAGGACTCTCATGTATTCAGTCTTCCTCAATGAGGCTACTTTGTTTATTTCTTCGATTGACGGATTAGATAGTGCTACCTTAAAATTGTTTATTGAAACAAGGGCCTCCTCTATGTTCACTCCACGAATTAGTACGTCATTGGTCCATTTTTCGGCTTCTATTCCAAGAGTTGTCTTAAGTGATGGAGCATCGAAATCTAATTCTAACAAGACTGTCTCTTTTCCTAGCTCAACTAATTGTGCCGCTAAGTTTATTGCTAAGAATGTCTTCCCCGTTCCTCCCTTATAAGAATGTATTGCCAAGGTTTTCATTTTTTATCACCTTAGAGAGAAGTACACTCTCTTCCCTACTCTTTTCTTCCTTGCTAGGCCCATTCTACACAGTTGATTTAAATAAAGACTTTCAATTGCCCTACTTCTACCTGTGTTTCTTGAAACTGTCTCAGCAGTAGCTTCCTCATGTTTGGATAGTTCCATGAGCGTTTTCCTCAGGTAATCTGGCAGAGATAGGAGAACCGTTGGATCCAATTCTTTTAAGGTATTCATCTCGTCCTTAGAGAATAATTCCTTGATTTCGTTTATGGTTTCCATTTGCATGTTTAGCGTTTTGAATTCCGCCTCAACCAACTCCGATATTTCCTCCACCTTCTTGTGTATGTCTACTAAGAGGTTGACTATCCTGTTATTTAACTCTATCAATTTCCTGAGGTTGTACTCATCCCTAACATCATTTACCCCGAGATGGTCCTCCCCCAAACTATCACTTCCTCTCAAGCTCCTGCATGCCTAGACACTATTTTTTATCTTTTTCTCCCTCCTTATTCTCACATCTAGCTGGGTTATTTCATCACGTAGACGTTTCGTCTGAGGTGGCAAATGGATTGGGTTTCGAGTTTCACTTCAAACGCAAAACTCTCACTGTCAAAGGCCAACACATTAATTAGATGGGCCTCAATTAGTGAGAGTGCTCACGCTCTTCGAAGCGATTGCCAATGTTTTCTCTTTTCTATGTTAGTCGCTTTTTCTCTGATGTCCCTCACCCAAAACAATTGCGAAGTCAGCATACTTAGATACTCCTTTGCCTTTCCTGAGAATGCTTCATTGTCTTTGATTCTATCCATAACAATTGATTCCACGTTGTGAGATATCATGTACGTTCTGAGTATCTTCAGTTCTTCCAATATTTTCTCTCTAGTCATGATGAGGTCGTGCTCATTACATATGGATAGTGCCTCCAATATTAACCTTTCTCCATGCTCATAATCCTCCGTCAAAGCTGAGAGTAGCCCTCTTATTAACTTCAGATTAGCCATAATAGAGGCATATCTCTTTACCGTTGGATCTCCCTCGATATCCTCGATGACCGAGGAAATATTTGCTCTAATGTCCTCTCTAAGCTCTCTGTAGTCTAACATTGTCTTAGCTAGACTGAGTTTCATCATTAGTATAATCCTCGGAGAACAACCTTCACATTTCTCTATGGCTTCTCTTAGATATTTCTCTGCTATTTCGTAGTTTCCCTTTTCAGCTTCTATCTTCCCAATTAAGAAGTTTAATAATGACTTATCTACTTCATATTTCTCGTATTCTCTCATTGTATGGAGTATCTCCTCTGCAGATTTTATCTCTCCCTTATCCAGTAGAATTAGCCCCTTCATGAGTAGCCTAGTTGTGATCTCGCGATGATCTCCAGTAGAGAAAGCTATCTCTAGCCCTTCGTCCATCACAGCGATTGCTTCATCGAGTTTTCCTAGTGAGTATAATGCATCAGCCTTCAAAAATAGTGCCCTCATTTCCTGTATTCTGTCTCCCATGTTCTTGCTTATTTCTATTACCCTTTCGGAATAATCCAATGCCTTCTTGGTTTCTCCAAATAGTAGCTCACTTATTCCTAAGTTTAGCAGCAATACAGACATTCCTAGTTTGTATCCTTTACTTTGGAACTCTTCCATTACCTCTTTCAACTCTCCTCTTCCAGACAGATCTCCTGACGCTAATTTAGTGACTCCAAGGTTAAATTTGCATTTAAGTTCTGATAGCTTGTCTCCCTTCCTAGTCGCTAGGTCTGCAGCTTTGTCATACAGTCTAATTCCCTCTTCGTATCTGAAATCGGAGACTTTAAGATCTCCAAGAAGTCTTAGATACTCGTAATATATATCTGTCTCTAAACACACTCTCTCGCACTCTTTTAAGAGAGTTGATATCCCTTCTTTTTCTTTTCTAGATTCCATAGCCCTTATTCTTGATAGAAGACACATACAGAGCCCTTCACTATAGCTAGAATTCCTTGACGCCTCTACACCTCTTTCAGACGCTCTGACACTAAGTTCTATATTACCTAGGAGTCTGCTCACAACAGAAATTAAGTATAGGGCATCTGAGTAGGAGGCGTAATCCCCTATTCTCTCGGAGAATTTCAAAAGCTCATATGATTCTTCCAGGACTTCTTTCAGATGACCTTTAACAATGAACTCCTCTCCTTTGAGTAAGACGCTACTTTTCAGATTAATGCACCCCCGAAGGCCCAATGACTGTACGAATTTCCGACAGAAACGCTCTACCGTCGCCTCCTTCTAGCTTTGTGGTTGCTCTGGAAGTGGATATATATAAAACTATGTGCGTACTTGTTCTCCAGAGTCACTTCTGTTTTACAATCCAATTTTTCTTCACCATATGGCAAAATATCGTGGGAACTGGTGGCATAGAGTTTTTAATAGGGAGGTTCTGCGAGAACTCATGTGTCATACTGGGGGAAGGAGACTTGACAGTAGGACTTAGAAATAGACTCAAGATCCTAAAGAAAGAGGTATTAGGAGTGGGAGAGCTGGTAAAACTAGAAACAGACATGGCCATATCATCACTAAATGGTAAGACTGTAGAAGGATTGGAGAAATTGGATCGTGATGTTTCTGAGAGAGTAAACGTAATTGAAAAAAGGTGTTTCGACTGTATAGCTCTGTACCAGCCAGTTGCGGGAGACCTCAGGGTCATAGGCTCTTGTCTCAAGATAATAACAGATCTTGAAAGGATTTCTAGACTTTCACTGCACATATACGATATATCGAAGGAGATGAAGTCTGTCCCAAAGATGAAAAGCCTTAGGGAGATGTGTCTAATTGCCAAAGAGATGTTAGACCTATCTCTAAGAGCATTTAGAGAGGAAAACGTGAAGTACGTAGAAAAACTATCTGAGCTGGATGATAGGGTTGACGAACTCTTTTACGAGATATACAGAGAAGTGACTCACAGAATGACTGAGGAGGAGGAATATCTAGCCAAAGGACCTTTGATACTCTTCATAGCTAGATATCTGGAGAGAATTTCTGATCACGCTTGTAAAATCGGAGAAGCTGTTATATACATGGTAACTGGAAGGAGAGAGACAATAAAGTGAGGAGCTCTCACAAGCCACTGACCCCTGTTCGGGTTAGCAAAAGTATTAAATATTAAGGGCACATGTATCAAAGGGGGCCCGTAGCTCAGCCAGGTAGAGCGCCAGGCTCATAACCTGGTGGTCGCGGGTTCAAATCCCGTCGGGCCCACCATTCAAGTTATCTCCTCCTCGAGTTTCCTTATCCCTTCCTCTTTCCCGAAAACAAGCAAATTGTCGCCCTTCTCTATAACAAAGTCTGGATCAGGATTTGGGATTACCTCTCCACCCCTCATAACAGCTATTACAATTCCATTGTATTTCTCCTTGATTCCTGATTCCCTTATACTCTTACTTAGGAAGGGTGAGCTTTCCTTAACTTTTATTTGGAATAGGCTTATTCCCTTGAATAGGGAGAATCTGTCTATGAAATCCATAAGTATAGGAGAGATGAGTGCTCGTGCTAGACTTCTTCCCCCTTCCACCTTCGGAGATATCACCCTATCTGCTCCGACTCTGTATAGCCTATCTATGTTCTCCTCTCTGTTGGAGACTACCACTACTCTGAGGTTCGGATTCATGTCCTTGGCCGTGACGGTGAGGAACACATTCTCTGCGTCGTCTCCGAACGTTGATGCTAACCCTTTGGCTCTATCTACTCCTGCTCTCTTAAGAGTCTCTTCTGAGAGGGCGTCTCCATGTATTACTTTTATTCCCTTTTCAGTTAATTCCCTAACCTTTTCCTCGTCTTTTTCTATTACAACAAATGGTTTTTCCATCTTCTCTAGTTCTCTGACTAGTATTTCCGCTATTTTACCGTATCCACATATTATGTAATGGTCCTTTAGATCCACATATCTCTCGATCAATCCCAGTACCTCCTCGACCTTCTCTGTGACCACCCTGCCCACTAGTGTGTGTAGCAGTAGGTAAATAGATAACCACCCGATCACTATTAGCAAAGCCGTGAAAATCTTTCCAGTTCGTGTAGTAGGGACGTAGTCTCCATATCCCACTGTAGATAGCGTTATCACTACCCAGTATATGGAATCTAACAAACTGTGTCTCTCTATAGCTGAAAAGCCAAGAGCACCTAGGAATATGACCAATACAACTAATATCAATAAGTGTAGGGGCTTCATCTCAGGTCCCTAGTCTCCTTAGGTTCTTTATCATCTCTTGAACAGAGCTTATCCTAGACAGAACTAGAGGAATTCTCTCCAACTTCGCCAATGTAACACCCACGTTGTCCACTTCTTGAGGGCCGTGCAGTACCACCATGCTTGGCTTTATTCCCTTGACTCTTATAGCCACCATTGGAGATCTGCCGTGTGAGACTCCAGTGAATATCAAAGCTCTCTCGGTTGTCCATCCATAAAGCCTAATGAACTCATCAGACGAGAGCTTGAGTATTGCCTTTATGCTATCTATGACGGTATATCCATATATCGACTTGTCCACTAGGTCCTCGTTGGCAAGTACGACTCCCTCAACAGCGTCACATATCTCCCTACCATTTCTAGGTCTAGTAAACTCCCTCATGTCCAGTATTACATCGGTTGGGATCTCTGAAGCTAACATCTTGCTGAAAGCTCTTATTACTTGTCCTCCCTGTTCCTCGTCTATTCTTATGAGAGTTTCAACGAACTTCTTTATCGTGTTCGCTCCAGGAGATCTCCTTCTTCCCTTTTCGTAGTCACTTATTACCGAGGAGGATACGTTCAAGTGCTCTGCCAATTGACTTTGTGACACTCCAAACATTTCTCTCCACTTCTTCATAGCATCTCCTGGTCTCTCAGAGAGAGCTATTTCGCCAGCGATTATCTTAGCTAATTTCTCTTTGGTAGATTCGGTTCCCAAACATAACCCTCCTTTTCCAATATGGATCTAGCAGCTAATATTCCCGTAGATGCTGCTATTACAATATTTCTGGATATCCCAGCTCCATCTCCTACTGCGTATAGGTTCTTAATGTTTGTTTCCATTCCCTGATTTACTTTCACTCTCATGCTGTACTCTTTTATCTCTATTGCATATAATAGTGTGGAGTCGGCTGCTACCCCTGGGATCACGTAATCCAATCTCTCTATGCTCTCCACTATATCCGTGACGAACCTGTAAGGCATTGCCATGGCTATGTCTCCTGGAGTTACATCTCTTAGTGTTGGTCTGACATAACTCCTCCTTATTCTAGACCACGTGCTCCTCCTCCCGTTTAACAAATCTCCTAATCTCTGAATTATGGGCTTTCCACCTCCTATGTTAGTCACAGACCTAGCTATTGCCCTTCCATATTCTGCGGCATCTTGGACTGGCTCTGTGAGTTTAACTCTTACCAATAGAGCGAAATTACTATTCTCGCTCTTATTATCTTTCATGGTGTGACCGTTCACACTGACGAAGTCCTCATAGACCTCATTTATTACGTATCCTCCGTGATTTACGCAAAAAGTCCTCACGAAGTCGTCATATGTTTTAGTCATTATGTGAAACTTCGGATCCCACACTATCTCGGTAACAGGCTCCAAGACAACTTTCGGAACTTCTACTCTAAGACCTAAATCAACTGGATTGTGTTCTGCCTCTACTCCCAGTCTTTTTATCTCTTGAGAGAACCACTTAGCCCCAGATCTTCCAGGAGCTACTACCACGTAGTCTGAATCTATTTCCTTGTTGTTTTCCAAGACTACTCCTTTAGCTGTCTCACCGTCTGTCTTTATTCCCTTCACCTTGGTGTTAAACATGATCTTGACTCCCATTCGTTTAAGGGTCCTCTTGAGGTTTGTTATGACCCTCACTGAGTTCTCTGTGCCTAGGTGTCTCACTGGAAATTCTAGGAAATCTATTCCTGCAGCAGCTGCCTTTTTCTTTAGCTCAGCAACTTTTTCTGGATCTGGGACTATCAATTTCGTGTCTCCTCCATGTTTCACGAATACTTCATCGACGTATCTAACTATCTTCCAAGCTTCATCTTGGGAGACGAACTCCTCCAGATTGCCTCCGACATATGGGGTTATGTCTAACTTGCCGTCGGAGAATACTCCAGCTCCTCCGAAACCGTGAGTTACGTGGCATATCTTGCAATATGTACATCTTCCAAGTCGCATCATAGGGCAATGTCTGTTATCTATGTCTGGACCTTGTTCTATTAGCAATATGTCCATGTCACCTGATTTGCCCAATTCGAATGCTGTGAATATTCCAGCTGGTCCTGCACCAATTATGGTTACTTTCAAGTTATCCCCAGCTCCTTTCTACCTCAGGTCTTTCAAGTTTTCCCGTACCATCTATTTATATGCCGGTGACTGAAGAGTAGGATGGGGAGTGTCATGAGGGTCTTCGGAAGGAGAGAGGAGATGGGTGAGGAAGGCCTCAGGGATAGGATTGGAGTAGAAAAAGAGACATTTAGGACTAGGAGGGAAGGGGAGAGGAATCTCATCGTTCCAGATGGAACTAAAATTGGTCTCATTCAGGTTAGTTCTGGAGCAATACTCGGTAAGGACGTAGAAATAGTGTGTATGGGTGAGGAGGTATCATTTTCTGGTAACGTCAAGTCTAATGGGAGTCTAAAGGTTGATTGTAGTATGAAAGTTGAAGGCAGCCTAGATCTAAGTGGGAAGTCTACTTTTGAGAGAGATCTAGAAGTTTCCGGAAGTTTGTCCTCGAAAGACAGCTTAGTAGTCAAAGGGACTCTCAAGGTGAACAGAGATGCAGAAATAGGACCTAACTCTAGAATATCCGGAGACCTAATAGTTGGTGGTAGGCTAATAGTAGGCAACTCCTCAGAAATCCTTGGGAAAGTTTCTTGTAATTCCAACGTCAAACTTGGAGAGAGCTGTTCCATTCCCAAGGGAATCTCCTCTGATGGCGATTTAGAGATTGGAGATAAGTGTTCCATAGGGGAAATAGATGTAAAAGGGGATGTAAAAGTAGGTAAATCATGCGAAATAGAAGAAATGAAAGTCAATGGGGGGCTAGAAATAGGAAGCAGCTCTGTAATACGAAAGGGAGTAGAATATGGTAAATCGATAAAGATAGGAGAAGGGGTAATAATAGAAGGGACCATCAGGTCTAGAAAAATCGAGAGAGAGGAGGAGGCCGAAATAAAGGAGAAGAGGAGAGAAGAGGGGGTGCTCGCTGAGGTTAGGTTGACTGTAGTAGAGGCTTCTTGGAGTGATGAACGAAGAGATGTCGTCAGAGTAGACCCAGAACTCATAAAGAGATGGGGATTGATACCAGGAGTGCCGAGAGAACCAGGATATCAAGTGGAAATAGTATCTAGGGGTGGCATGAAGGGAAGGGCTAGGGTATATCCAATTCAAGAAAGAGATTACTCCGGTAAAGGTGTAGTCAGAGTACCAAGGCACATAAGAAAGAGTCTGGGATTAGAAATAGGTGATGAAGTCATCATTAGGGTGATAGGAAAGTGAAAGATCTCAAGGAAGTCATCGTTCTACTTCTCCTCTCGATAACTCTACTGTGTAATCTGCAAGAAGCTAGTGGGGGATTAGAAGATGTAGGGAACTGGCTGATATCAAGAGAGAAGTCATATATCTCAGAGGAGAGTGTCGGTAAAACAGCGGTCACCGTTTACACTCTGCTTAGACTTTACAACTACACTGGGAGAAAGGAATTCCTATCTCCTGCTATAGAAGGGATAAGTTGGTTGAGAGGACAAAGGATTCCCCACAGAGAAGGCAATAGAATATTCAGGGTTTGGGGCGAATATATCTCTGGATCGGAAAGGAGGCCCGAGGAAGATCTCACTGCGATAGTAATAATAACACTTAGGGAGAGTCTGAACTACGTTAAAGATGAGAACTACAAGAAAAACATAATGAAAGATATAAAAAACGCTGGTTCTTGGCTAATAAGGCAAACTTGGACTAACTCCACAGTTTGGAAGGTATACGTGCCTCAGACATGCTACATGATGGAGGCCTTGATGTACTATTCCGACTTACAGCTAGATGAGAGAGAGCAGGCTATGGACTCCCTAATTGATGCAGGAGATTGGTTAATATCCATTCAAAACGAGGAAGGATATTGGGGTAAAGGTGATGAAGAACAACCACTAATAATTCGGTACCTTGAGACTTATTACGCAAGTAATGCATTGATAGAGCTTTACAGAAGGACCGGTGACCAGAGGTTCATTAAGAGCGCTTCCAGAGGGGTGGAGTGGTTGTCTTCCAAGGCTAAAATCGGAGACTTGCTCACGAAGTCCTTAGCCGCTATAGTGATGTCGAAGCTATACGAAGAGACTGGAAAGCATGAGGATTTCCTCGAGACTTTAGAGGAAGTAAAACTTCTGTTGGAGAGGGGTTATATCTCGGATGAAGAGAGTAGGCTACTCTATACTAGATTCGCAGTCACTGCCATTTCTTTGTCTCCTAAAATAGAGATCAAGAAGTTTGTATCTAAGTCGAAAGCCTGGGTTGGAGAGACTTTGGAGGTTCGCATCGAAATAAGTAACTCAGGAGGGACTTCCCTAATAGGGAAAATAGTAGATGTTCCATACGAAGGTGGAGAAGAGGAAGTGTTCACAATAAGAGTTGGTAAAGGTGAGAAGAAGAGCGTGATTTATTCCTTCAGGCCGAAAATGCCGGGAGTGATTAGGATTCCGCCTCCGGAATTCAAGTGTTGTGGGAGAAGATTTGTAGGGAATACCTCGACAACGGAGATAGTCGTTGAGGATAGGAAACGGGCCTATGTGTTTCTCCTAGCACTAACCTTAATATTGGTCCTACTCCCCTACCTCCTGGCAAGAGCTTCGGTGATGAAAGGAGGGAATGAGCTTGTCCACTCTGTCTAAAGTGTCTCAAGTGACTGGGGCTATTCTCCTAATCGGAATAGTTCTCACTACCGGAATGATAGGGGCCTCGAGGATAACCATATCTGAAGGAATTGAAATAACTAAATCGGGGAAGATATATCCTCAGCTTTTTGAAAACGCAACTGAAATAGGAGAAATTACTCTGAGCGTCAAAGTCCTCCCAAATAATCTAATAAAGGAGTATTTAAAGAAAGAGAGAGAGATAGAGGTAACTGGCAGAATTGCTCCTTATAGAAATTGCAACAGATACGAAGTGGACTTGAAAGTAGATTTGAGAATGAATTCATCTGCAGAGGTGAACTACGAGGGGTACGTAGTCGAGATCATTAGGGGTGAGGAAGTAAGGAGAGTAATGCCGCTCCATGATGGAGAGCATGATTTCCACTTCAAAAACCGACTGTCTGGAGACAAATCAGAGAAGGAGATTATTTTCAAATGTGTTATTCCAAAAGACGTGTCTGTGAGCCCAATGGTATCGTTCGAGGTCTCAGCAGTAGAATTAGTAGAGAAGAAAGAAGGGAATAAGACTAAGAGGGTCCCTGTGGATTACATCGGTAGGATAAACATAGACACCAAGGGGAAATGATCCATCGTAAATACTCACTTCATTTTCACACTATAGTTCAACTATTATTGCTGTCTGAGTGTCCAACACACCGTCTATCTCGTGGATCTTCTCTATTATGGCTTTGGTCAAGGTGCCTAGGTCCTTAGCGGACAATTTCGCCACTATGTCGAAACTACCAGTCACTGCTTTTGCCTCCTCAACTCCCTCTATCTTCTTTACCTCCTCGATTACTTTCTTGACCTTGCCGACCTGGGTGGTTATGAAGACGTACGCACTCACCATTTCCTCTACCCCCCATCAGTTGTGTCAATCTAGGAGATATACTTTACCGTTGCACTCTGGGTTTGGACATACCTCTCCAATTCCTGTGTGGATTAACCTGCACTTGCAACTCTTACATCTCTTCTTACTTAGTTTTATCTCCCCATTGATTACAATCTCTCTGTCAAGATCACATTTACCACTAAGACGTCCAGTACATGTAATCCTCTTCTTTTTACCTAAATCGGAGATGATTAACCTCCCTCCACATCTACTACAAATTCCTATCTCTGTCCCCATTCCTAAGGATATCTCATTCCCTATTTCCCTCTCAGCTCTCTTTATGGAATGGAGTATTCTCTCTAATTTCTCCCTAGCTTCGCGTAATACTTCGTCCTTACTAGTTTCTCCCGCCCATATTTTCTCCAATGAATCCTCAAATTTTCTGGTAAGTTTCTCGTCCAAAACTTCTGGAGAATACTTCTCTAGTGCTCTAAAAACAGACTCTCCAAGATTCGTTAGGTATATTCTCCTTCTCCCCCTGATGTATCCTCTCTTGTAGAGTATGTCCAATATATGTGCTCTCGTGGCCTTAGTCCCGAGACCTCTCCTCTCCATTTCCCTGATTATTGTAGATGGAGTATACCTAGGAGGGGGCCTAGTCTCACCTTCTCTGAGCGAAATCTCCTTTACCTCTAATAGTTCTCCCTCTCTTAGGGCTGGTATGGCTTCCTCTTTGACCTCTGCTGGGTAGTGTTTGGACCATCCAGGACTTTTCACGGAGGTTCCACTAAGGATGAATTCCTCTCCGCCTATTGTAACTATCACACGACTCTTCCTGAGCAACATCGGTTCTGAGAAACAAGCTATGAATCTCCTCGCTATCAGGTCATATACCTCCCACTTCTTCCCCATTCTAGTTGGAAGGTGTCCCGTGGGATATATAGCAGGGTGTGCCGGGTCTTCCTTTTTTCCCTGCCTAGGAATGAGTTCTTCCTTGTGTAGTAGCTCTTCTACGTCATACACTGATGACAAACTGGACAGTATTTTCCTGTAGTTGAGTGGCGGGAGTTTTTGACTATCTGTCCTCGGATAGCTTATGTATCCTTCCTCATACAGGTCTTGGGCTATTTTAAGGGTCTTCGACGGAGAGATGTTCAACTTGGAAAAGGATTCCATTTGAAGTGTTCCTAGATCAAAAGGAGGTGGAGGAGGTATCTTAACTTCCTTCTCCTCTATCGACTTCACTTCGGCAAATCTTTCATCTTTGATTTCCTCCAATTTGGATTTCAACTCTGACTTAGAGAAGCTTCTACCTGATTTATGTCTTGCTGAGAGAAGTCTCCCGTCCTTTTCGAGTTTCGCTTCAATTTCCCAGAACTTTCTCGGTTTGAATTCCCTTATCTCGAACTCTCTTTTAGCTATTAGTGAAAGGCATGCTCCTTGTACTCTCCCCGTACTTATTAATACTCTGCTTCCCACGGCCTTTCTAACAGATATAGAGAGAGCTCTAGTCAAGTTAACTCCAAAATACCAATCTAATATGTGTCTGGTCTCCCCAGCCTCTGCAAGTCTCAAGTCCAAACTAGATAGATTAGAGAAGCTCTTTCTTATCTCGCTTTTCGTTAGAGTACTGAATA
>Ga0164318_10000056_pt1 | contig 56017 bp, 49 predicted proteins | sample GuaBasSedimGuay9_FD_113734 | JGI IMG/M metagenome (GOLD analysis project Ga0164318, IMG submission 113734) | Subseafloor sediment microbial communities from Guaymas Basin, Gulf of California, Mexico - Guay9, Core 4571-4, 0-3 cm | ecosystem: Environmental > Aquatic > Marine > Hydrothermal vents... | reverse complement strand
TAATCCTCTATCTCCACATAACCGAGCTGAGGGATCTTTATGGATTCCCCTTCATGTTGAACGAAACCAAACCCATCGCTGCCGATTACGGTCCCGGCATGGATAATCACTTCGGACCCAATCCTAGTCCTTTCTAGTATGGTGACGTTGGGGTATATGACCGTGTTCGAGCCGATGGAAACCTCTTTGCCTATATAGACACCCGGAAAAAGTATCGTGCCTTCGGCAACTTCCGCCCTTTCCGCAATGTAAACAAATGGGTAAATCGATACTCCCTGAGCTATCTTGGCACTATTGTGCACAAAGGCCTTGTCGCTTATCCCCGGGTACCTTGGAACTTCTGGCGCAAACAAGCTCGCAAGTTTTGCATAAGCCAACTCAGCATTGTCCACCACTATCTGAGCGCCTGCAAAATCCTGAACTTGCTCTGGCACAATAAGTGCGCAAGCCCTCGTAGCCTTGAGAAGATCCTTGTAACGCTGAGAAAAAAAGAATGAAATGTCTGATTCCGATGCGTGCTCTAGGGAGTTGATTCCCTTTATCCGGATTCTGGGATCTCCGTGGAGCTTGCCGCGCAGAATCTCAGCAACTTCACCCAGTGAAATTTCCATCTATGACCCCATGCTCCTCTAATCACTTAGCGTTACCTTTCATCTTGTCGTAAGCCTTAATAATCCTATCGGTGATGTCAATGGCATCATCGTAGTAAATGAGGCCTGCCACACCTTTATCTAGTATAATGGTGTACCCTTCCTTCTTGCCGATTTCCTCTACAATCTTTTGTAGCTCATTCGCTATTGTGCGCTTGGCATCCTGCTGTGCTTGCCGCGCTTCCTGGCTAAACTCATCATACAGGTACTTATAGTAGCGCTTTTTCTTTTCAAGTTCCCTGGCCTTGTCTTCCTTCGCGTCGAGACTCAGCATCAGGCTTTGCTTTCTTAGCTCCTGCTCCAAGTTCACAATTTCCTGCTTTTTGGCATCAAGCTCTTCTTTGAGTTTATTAAGCTTCTTCTCCAATTGGAGTCTAATTCTCTGAAATGCCACAGACTCTTGCTGAAACTTGGCCATGTCAACAAGCCCGATTTTGCAACTCTGCGCTTCCGCATAAAGGGGATAGGCCATTACCAGGCCCAGAATTATCCCGATCACAATTAGCTTTCTCATCCTACCCTCCTCCTTAAGGTATTTTTGGGTATTTTAACCCTCTCTCCCATTCGTGCTTTTTCGACGATGTTTCCGTTGTGCTACACCGTGAAGCTAGGGGAATCATTTGCCTTTGTCAAAAGATACCACCGATAGTAAAATCCCAGTTGCCCGAGGGTTCATCATCCTCTGGGCTTATAACCTTGCCATATTCAAGTCGCAATGGTCCGAGAGGCGAATACCACCTTATCCCTGCACCCATGGATTTCTTTATCCCACTCAAGGTTACATTCTCATCGTCGCAGAAAACATTTCCCATATCAAAAAAGACCAACCCGGTTACCCCCATATTCTTGATAAGCGGAAAGCGGTATTCAAAGTTGTAGACCATCATCTTAGTTCCGCCGATGGCATCCCCGGTAACAGGATCCTTTGGAGAAATGTCCTCAAACTCAAAACCACGGACCGTGTTTATTCCGCCTATCTTGAATTTCTGGTACACAGGTAGTTTGCCTCCTTCGCGCTCCTGCACATACCCCCACCTGCCCTGGACCATGAATACGGTATCCCACCAAGCTGGAATAAACCAGGCAGATCTGGCCAGGTACTTATTAAAATAGATGTCTCCTCCAAGTATTCCACCAGCATACTCCAAGCTAATGCTGTTCAAGGAACCTCTGCTTGTATTCCAAAGTCTATCCCTACTGTCCCTCCTTATGGCGAATGTTATGCTACTCGTGACATTTCTTCCCATCATGTCCTTAATCTCGATAGCGGCATTTTCCCCTACATCGGTAATATTGGCTCTCTCCAGTAAATACCTCACCGATCCTCTCAAGTATTGCCTCCATCTAATAGGAAATCCAATACGCAAACTGGCCCCAAGCGCATCTTTTGTATAGTCATCGTATTCTCTCATGAACTTGTATGTGTTTACATCCCCGGCAATTGGCTTATCAAATAACCATGGCTCCATAAACCGGATATTGAAATCATTGGACACAGAGCCCAATCTTGCGGTTATGCTCAGTGTCTGGCCCCGCCCAAGGAAATTTTGCTGAGCTATTTGGACACTACCTGTCAACTTGTCCACCGCGCTGTAGCCTACGCCAAAGCTAAAGCTCCCCGTGGCCTTTTCCTTGACCCGGATGTCCATAACCATCTTATCTTCCTGGGAGCCCCTATGGTGCTGGATATCCACGTTTTCAAAATAACCCAATCTATTGAGCCGCCACATACTGCTTCTCAAGGCCGTTGCATTGAAATAATCCCCCTCCACAATCCCAAGTTCCCGACGTATCACCTTGTCTCTGGTAACGGTGTTTCCTGCAATATTTATCCTCTCAATGGTAACCTTAGGCCCTTTGGATATCTTGAATGTAAGATCTATGGTGCGTGTTTCATCATCCTGACGTGTACTGGTAGAAACCTCTGCGTAGGCATAACCCTGATCCCTATAAATATCTGTCAGGGTTAAGGTATCCATTCTTACAACTTCGCTATTGAAGTACTTCTCGTGCGTTATCTTCACATGCTTGAGGAGATCATGTTCCTTTGTTATCAAATCACCCTTGATTGAAACCTTGCCCACCTTGTACCTGGGGCCCTCGTACACCTCAATGGTAATAAATAACCCCTCGCCCTTCTTGTATACTATCTTGGGTGTACCAACCTTTGCTTTCACGAAGCCATGATTATGATAGAATGCATTTATTTTCTGGACATCGAACTCAAGTTTCTTCTCATCCAACACCCCCGACTTGGTAAACCAAGAAAATATTCCCTTTTCCTTGGTTTGCATCAAGTCTTTCAGTTTGCCATCGCTGAACACCCTGTTGCCTACGAATTCTATCTTCTTGATATAAACCTTTTCGTTTTCCTGGATATCGAACTCCACAGAGACCTCGTTGTTCGAAAGGGGCTCCACCTTTACTTTTATCTCTACTGCATAGTAGCCTTTCTGCCGGTAGAAATCCTTCAATCTGTTAACGCCTTGCTTAACCTCGTACGGCTTGTAAATAGAGTACAGGCTGAAGCCTATCTCCTTTTTCAGGTCATCATCATCCACATGTTTGTTACCGTTGAAAACTATCCTTCCAATAGATGGTTTCTCGCTGACTCGGAAAACAACGGTTTTCCCTACAGGCGCATCCTCAATTTCAACCTGAACATCTTTAAAGTAACCCATTTTGTAAATGGCTCGAAGATCTCTGTCTAATTGCTCATAGTCCAGGGCATCCCCTTTTCTGGTCTTTACAACAGCCAGAATTGCATCTGTTTCTATCCTCCTGTTTCCGGTGACCTTCACCTCAAACACCTGGATGTAGCCGCGCACCTTGTTCTTGATCCTCTTTGCTAATTTATTCAGCGCTTGGGGTATCTTCCGTACACCATCAGCCACTGCGTACAGATAGGAAGTCTTCTCCCTCCCTGTGAGATCATCAATCCTGATGTCAATACTCAGCCGCTTGCCAATCTGGGTTGCAGTGCCCCGAATTAACCACCGCACGCCCAGACCGCGGGCTTTATCTTTCAGCTGGTCCGCCGGCAACCCTATGGGCATATACTGGTTCACTACAAGAGGATCTGCAACTGACAATCCCATCTCACTCAAACGCTCTGCAAGCTTAATTTGCAAAGAGATGTCAAGTTGCGGTGTTGGCTTGGCTCCTTGCACCTCAAATTGCATCACCGCTATCTTTTGTTTTTGACCTGCCCACGCAACAACACACAGCCCTTGAAGAAAGAAAAAAACCACCAAGGCAATTCCAGCCCAGCACGCCCGGCCTCTACTTTGCGGGAATAACACACCAAATCCGAGCTCACCTTGCAACCGCATGTTACTGAATTCTCCCACCCACAATTTCCATCCTTCGCGACATCCTTTTGGCCAGGCTCATATTATGTGTGGCCACGATCATTGTGATGTTCTCTTGCTCATTCAGATGGAACAGAAGTTCGGACACTTCCCTGGCAGTAAACCAGTCCAGATTGCCGGTCGGCTCATCGGCCAGCACCAGCTTAGGTTTCATCACCAAGGCCCTGGCTATCGCCACTCTTTGTTGCTCACCCCCTGAAAGCTCGCCAGACTTGTGAGCCAATCGCTGTTGCAGGCCTACTTTTTCCAGAACCTCCTTTGCCATCTTCTCCGCTCTTTCTTTGTCATATCTTGCAATCAAGGCCGGCATCATCACGTTCTCCAAGGCGGTCAGCTCTGGTAAAAGATGGTGGAACTGGAAAACAAAGCCGATGTACTGGTTTCTCACCCTGCACAATTCTTCTTCCGGTAACGAATAGAGATCATTGCCCATGAACCTTACGATGCCTTTTGTAGGTGGCTCCAGGCTTCCCATGATATTCAGCAATGTCGACTTTCCCACTCCCGAGGCGCCTGTAATCGCAAGGCTCTCTCCCTCTCGGACCTTCAATGAAATGCCCCGCAGCACATCTATTGCGTTTCCACGGTGTTTGAAGCTCATGTGGATATCTTTCAATACCATGAGCCAAGGCTCATCATTTAGGGCCCCATTTCTCTTAGGTTGCTTATTCATATCTCAATGCTTCAACAGGATTTACCTTCGATGCATGCCAGGATGGGTACAGGGTGGCCAGGAACGAAATACCAAGGGCCGCCAGCGCGACCATAATCACGTCGCCCCACTGCACCTGGACAGGGAGTGTCGAGATATAGTAAACATCGGAGGGCAATTTTATGAATTTGTATCGAGCCAGGAGCTCGCAAAGCCCAAGACCCGAGAAAAGGCCGGCCACAGTGCCAAGAATCCCAACGAAAACTCCTTGGAAAACAAATATTGCCATAATGCTTCTGGCCGACGCCCCCATTGCCCTCAAAATGGCCACTTCCCTCGTTTTTTCCATTACCAACATGATCAGTGTGCTAATTATATTCAGGGCTCCCACCAGTACGATCATCGTAAGTATTACGAACATGGTAATCTTTTCCAGCTTCAACGCAGAAAAGAGGTTTCTGTTCATTGCCTTCCAATCTTTTGTCCAATAGGGGTAGCCTAGGTGCTTTTGTATCCGTTTCGCGATCTGGTCTGCCGAGTAAATATCCCTTACCTTAACCTCCAGGCCTGTTACTTTATGGCCCAGCCCCAGGAACCTCTGTGCCTCAACCAGGGAAACGTAGACCATAGAAGCGTCATATTCATACATTCCCGAATCAAACAACCCGACCACCCTGAACTTCATTGAATTGGGGACTCTGCCCAAGGGTGTAAGTTTTCCTTCCGGCGAAATGAGCGTAATAATATCACCTACATGTGCTGCGATCTGTCTTGCCAATTCCCGCCCGATTATTATGGGAGGAGGTTTGGCTGCCTTTTTGAGGCTCGCTACAGAGCCTATTTTCACTAAAGGCCTCAGGAACTTCATTGTGTACTGGTTATTGCAGTCCACACCTCTGAGAATGGCCCCTGAGGAATTACCGAGGTGGCTTACCATTACCTGCGCGTAGATGAATGGCGCAGAAGCAACCACGCCATCCACCTCGTCCACCGAATCCCTTACCTTGCCATAGTTCTCGAAAGGCCCCCCGTAGCTCAAGACCAAAACGTGGGAGTTCACCCCTAGGATCTTTGATATAAGGTCGGCACGGTATCCGTTCATGACCGAAAGCACTACGATGAGCGCCATCACGCCCACCATCACCCCGAGCACCGAAATAACAGTAATCACCGAGATAAAAGCCTGTTTTCGTTTGGCTTTGAGATATCTAAGGCCTAAGAATACTTCGAAAAACATTGACGAGTTAATCCTGCCTTGATCTCATATGAGGAAAAAGTATAACATCCCTGATAGAAGGAGAGTCAGTAAACAACATGACCACCCTGTCGATCCCGATGCCTTCCCCGGCAGTTGGAGGCATTCCATACTCCAAGGCGGTGAGAAAGTCTTCATCCATAAACTGGGCCTCCTCGTCCCCAGCCTCCCGCAGCGCCACTTGTGCCTTGAATCTTTCCCTCTGATCCAGAGGATCATTTAACTCGTTAAAGGCATTTGCTATTTCTCTCCCCCCTATGAAAAGCTCAAATCGGTCCGTTACTTCAGGATTCTCATCGTTTCGCCTGGAAAGGGGAGATACGTCAGCTGGATACCCCACTACAAAGGTTGGCTGGATCAGCTTGGGTTCAACAAGGTGATCGAATATTTTGGTCAAGATTTTCCCATGGGTCTCCCTGGGAATGACGCCAATATCGAGACTCTCCGCAGTCTTCACAGCCTTTTGTCTGTCTAAAAAAGCTGCCTCATCTACTCCGGCGATTTCTCGCAAGGAGTCAAAAAGGCTGATCTTCTTCCATGGGGGCTTCAATTCTATTTCGTTTCCTTGGTAAGTTATCCGTGTGGAACCCAGAATACCTTGGGCCACCTTGCTGAAAAGCTCTTCGGTAAGCTCCATCAAGTCTTCGTACGTGGCATAGGCCATGTAAAATTCCAGCATAGTGAATTCGGGATTGTGCTTCACCGATATCCCTTCGTTTCTAAAATTACGATTTATTTCAAAGACCTTTTCAAAACCACCAACCACAAGACGTTTCAAATAGAGTTCAGGGGCCACCCTCAAATACAGATGCATACCCAGTGCATTGTGATAGGTCTTAAACGGCCGAGCAGTGGCTCCCCCTGGAATGGGTTGCATCATGGGGGTTTCCACTTCCAAGAATCCCTTCTCTATGAAGAATCCCCTGAAAGCCTGCACGATTTTACTTCTTAGTACAAAGACTTCCCTCACATGGTCGTTAACAATGAGGTCAAGGTAACGTTGGCGGTATCTTGTCTCCACGTCAGTCAGCCCGTGCCACTTCTCCGGCAAAGGCCTGAGCGCCTTGCACAGCAATCTTACCTCGTGGGCCAATGTCGTTAATTCGCCGGTCCTGGTTCTGAAGAGAACTCCCCTGACACCAATGAAATCGCCGATGTCCATAAGCTTGAAGATCTTGAATGCATCCTCTCCTACCTTGTCCTTTCGAACATATATCTGAATCCGGCCTGTTCCGTCCTTTATGTGGAGAAAGGATGCCTTCCCGAAGTCCCTCATGGACATGATGCGGCCTGCCAGAACGACCTCGATTTCCTCCTGTTCAAGCCTGTCCTGGTCCCATTGGCCATAATGGGTCCAAACATGATCTATGGAGGTACTAGGCTTAAAACCTGTAGGATAAGGATTGACTCCCATCGAACGGAGTTTTTCTACCTTTTGAAGCCTCTCTTCTATCAAATGCGATCTTTTTTCCATTTCCTCTTTTCTCGTTAATTGCACAAAAATCTTAATAAATTAAACGTTACCTTCTAGAACAATTGCCCGAGGGAGTCAAGGTAAAACCATGGACACCCTTGTTGTCGACCCGGGTAGGATTGTCCAGGAGTCCATGTGGCAGGGAGAGATTGAAGCCCTTTACAATTATTGGCAAATGGTGATATACATCCAAATCATACAAACTGTTGAATTGCCGAGCGCGTCACACTGTGACGAATCCCATTTTGCTGTTACCTTAAACTTACTGAAAGGGGGAAGAAAGATGGCAAAAATACTCTGGCAGCCTTCTGAAGAGAGGATGAAAAGTTCCACTATGTACAAATTCCTGACCACAATCAATGAAAAATATAGCAAGGAATTCAAAGAATACGAGGAACTTTACCAATGGTCTATCGACAATATTCCAGAGTTTTGGGCCTCTTTCTGGGATTTCACCCACATCATCCACAGCCGCCCTTATCAGCAAGTGGTGGATGATCTTACAAAGATGCCCGGGGCCAAATGGTTTATAGGATCCGAACTGAACTTTGCCGAAAATTTGCTCCGTTACAGAGATGATCAGGTAGCCCTTATTTTCAAGGGCGAAGCCATGGACACCTCCAGAAAGATGACTTACAGGGAGCTGTACGAGGAGGTTGCTAGGGTTGCAAAATCCCTGAGAGAAATGGGTGTAACCCAAGGTGACAGAGTTGTTGGATTCATGCCCAATATGCCAGAGACTATAGTTGCAATGCTCGCTGCCACGAGCATCGGCGCCATCTGGTCCTCCTGCTCACCGGACTTCGGCATAAAGGGAGTACTCGACCGTTTTGGCCAGATTCAACCCAAGGTTCTCTTTACGGCAAATGGTTACTCCTTCAAAGGGAGAGAGTTTGATTCTCTTGGACGAATATCTGAGGTGTTGAAGCAGTTGCCAACCACTGAGAAAGTGGTGGTTGTCCCTTACACTGTAGCAGAGCCCGATATTTCCGGGGTTCCAAATGCCGTTTCTTACGATGAGTTTAAGTCTTCGGACAGCGATCTTGACATCCAATTTGAGCAACTTCCCTTTGATCACCCCCTTTATATCATGTATTCTTCAGGTACGACAGGACTTCCTAAGTGCATGGTTCAGAGCGCAGGCGGGATTCTTGTCCATCATATGAAGGAATTAATGCTGCACACTGATCTAAAGAGGGAGGATACCATCTTTTATTTTACCACTTGTGGCTGGATGATGTGGAATTGGTTGACCAGCTCCCTTTCCCTCGGCGCCACTTTAGTTCTTTTTGACGGGAACCCCTTTTATCCCGACCCCGGAGCGCTCTGGAAGCTGGCACAGGAAGAGAAAATTACGATCTTCGGAACAAGTGCTGGCTATATCAGTGCACTTATGAACCAGGGGGTAAAACCTGGTAGCACTTACGATCTTTCTGCCCTTCGCACTGTGCTATCAACCGGCTCTCCCCTCTCAGTGGAAGGTTTCGAGTATGTTTACAGGGAAGTCAAACAAGATGTGCAACTATCCTCTATTTCAGGGGGCACGGACCTGAATGGCTGCTTCGCTCTTGGCTGCCCGCTTAAACCTGTTTATGCAGGTGAACTGCAGTGCAGAGGGCTTGCAATGAAGGTGGAGGCATGGGACGAAAACGGCAAGCCTGTTATAAATAAACAAGGCGAGCTGGTTTGTACCGCCCCCTTCCCATCAATGCCCATATATTTTTGGAACGACCCCGATGGAAAGAAGTATCATTCTGCATACTTCGATGTTTACCCTGGTGTGTGGCGACACGGGGATTATATACTCATAAATGAAAGGGGTGGTGTTATAATCTATGGACGTTCCGACGCCACCCTCAATCCTGGCGGCGTGAGGATAGGAACTGCTGAAATCTACCGCCAAGTGGAACAGCTAAAAGAGATCGAGGACAGTATCGTGGTGGGCCAGGATTGGAAAAACGATGTACGGGTGATCCTGTTCGTTAAAATGGCCCCAGGATTCGAACTGACCGAAGAACTCAAGAAAAAGATCCGCGACGTGATAAGAACCAATGCCTCCCCTAGACACGTGCCAGCAAAGATTATCGCGGTGCCCGATATCCCCTATACTCTTAACATGAAGAAGGTGGAATTGGCCGTGAAAAACGTAATTCACAATAGACCCGTCCTTAATAAAGATGCATTGCGTAATCCCGAGGCCTTGGATTACTACGCCAACCTCAAAGAATTACAGGAGGATTAATGTCCTCTGGAGTCCTTATCCCCGAAGGGCGCATCCAGGATGATTTTCTCAAAAACCTATGCGCCCTTTTTGATATTATCCGCATGGGCGTGCCCTTGGCTATGGATCCCACTCCTACGATGCAAGAAGCGCGCGAACTGGGATTATTAGAGGTCCATAGCTCGGAACAGGCTTCTCCCATGGCCGCCGAGCTCAAGGCCCTTTTAAAGGACTATGACAATTTAATCCGCTGGTACAAGGATGGGTCGTTATCCTCCTTTCTCAAGGCGACAGCTGTGAAGGGGCAAGAGGAAACCAGGTGGGAAATAAGCCAGGCTATTAAGGATATGGACCAGAATGATCCCACAGCACAAAATTCAGAAGGGATCTTCCTACAAATTCTCTTACATCTTTATCAAGAGACCGTGGAAAACAAGAAGCAGGCCGAACTGGATTTACAATCCCTCGGGGTGTCTGGCTCGCCTTTGGCAGAAGCCCTGGGAGAGGACGAACCAGTGGAAGTCCTTGAGCCAGCAAAGGATTCCGAAGAAATAGCCCTTCCCATAGACGAATCTACGCTTCGGGAGGTACTGAGGGGGTGGGTCACCTTGTTCCCCTCTGTCTTAAGGCCAGGTGATATTATAATTACGGTCAATCCACAGGTATTTGCCTTTATCACAGAGCAGTTCGAAGAAGCTATTAACACAGATATTGCATCTGCGAAGGCACTGCGAGTAGCAATTTTTTCTCTGCCCTCTTGTGCGCATGTTCCATTAAAAGATTTACTGTCAAGCCGGATCTCTGAATTCAGGCAGAAGGCGGGACTACTCTTTGACCTAGTGGGCAGACATCCCATTGAAGACCTTGAAAACCTCTTGAACGAGAAAAAAAGCGACCTAACGCAGTGCGCCCAGGAGCTGTTTGGAAGCTCAAACCCCATCGCATACAGGTTGAGGCTTTGTAGGCTACCAAAGATACAGGAAAGGCATTTGGGAAAGAACGAGTTTCTTTCGGATTTGTCAGGCAGGCTAATTGTAAACATGGAGGCATAGATTGAGATGGGAATCAGTAAAGAACTACTAGAAATCCTTGCTTGCCCAAAATGCAAGGGAGAAATAAAGCTGAATGAATCAGAAGACGGGCTGATTTGTCAGAAATGCCAGCTTCTGTATGAAATACGCGATGGTATACCGGTTATGCTGATTGAGGAAGCCAAACCCCTTACAAGCAAGGCCGGTAACGGCCACACAAGGACTTCATGAACTAGATCTTTAACTTGCTTTGGATTCTTGAAATCTGCATCGTTATGTTAGTAAAAGTCCCTAACAAAGTAGTCCTTTTGAGCGGAAAGGCCCTGGGGAATATTGCGTACTTAGTTGACGCTCGCCATCGAAGGATAGTATGGCGAAATCTAAGATTCGCCATGCCCGAGCTCACCATCCATCAGATCAGGGAGATTTCCAGAAAGGTATTTCAAAACGCTGCCATATCCCTCTTGGAAATCATTCAAATGGCAGCCCTTTCACCAGAGGACATTTTGAGACGCGTGAAGGTTTTGGGGGAGGAAAACCTGCTGGCTGCAAGGGGAGGCAGGAACGGGGCCATAGTTATATCTGCCCATTTCGGCAACTGGGAAATGGGCCATATTTTCGGTTCTTGCTATCTGAGGGAACCTCTTGTGCTGGTGGCTAGGAAAATAAGGCCCAAGCTTGTTAATACTTGGCTAGAGCGTCTGAGAAGTCGCTTCGGCAATGAAATCCTAGACAAGGGATCTGCTTTACCTAAAATGATAAGGGCCTTGCGCAAGGGTCGAATCCTGGGAATCCTTATTGATCAAGGAACCCTTCTTTCCGATGGCATCGAGATTCGGTTCTTTGGAAAAACCACAAACGCCACTCCGGCTGCCGCCATCCTGGCCAGACGATATCAGTGCCCTGTTGTCCCGATATTTTGTGTGAGGAAAGAGGATGGTACATTAGAAATGCAGGTTCTTAAGCCCCTATCCCTTCAAAAAACAGAAAACTATGAACAAGACATCCAAGCAAACACCCAAAAAATGATGGACTGTATAGAAAATACCATCAGGGAACACCCTGAGCAATGGTTTTGGTTTCACAAGCGGTGGAAACGGCATCACCCGTACCTATATCCTGAAGAGATAATCCGTCGAAAAAAGAAAAAAATGCGGAAAAAGATGCGGCAAGAAAGGTTAAAGCAATAGAATGCTGAAGATCTCTATTTTGATGTATCATCAGATCGGGGTTTTCGACAGACCGAGAGAACATAGAGCAACCTTTTGCCACATAAGAAGATTCAAGGCCCAAATGGCCTACCTTAGACTTTTTGGCTACAAGGTTGTAAGCCTTGAAGAAGCCCTAAAAGCACTTTATCTTAAGAATGAGAAAGGGGATTATCAGCATGCTGTGGTGTTAACCTTTGATGATGGGTATAAGAACTTCTTTGAATACGCTTTCCCGGTATTAAGCGCACGCGGATACCCGGCAACAGTATTTCTTGTAGCGGGACTGCTAGGAAAGAATGCCAAGTGGCTTGCTGATGACGGTAGGTACGCCCCCGAACTCCTCGATGTGGATACAATCCGCAAACTTCATTCTCAAGGTGTCACATTCGGATCCCACAGCCTCACCCATCCCCGCCTAACGGCCCTTGACCCACGCGCCATGGAACGCGAAATAATAGAAAGCAAAAGCATCTTAGAGGCCTTGCTGGGTCACAGGGTACACTATTTTTGTTATCCAGGCGGTATATACAACGAGATGGTGGTAGCAAAGGTTCGGGAGGCTGGGTACGATGCCGCCTTGACATGCGATAGAGGGGCAGCCACCATGTTTGATGATCCATTCCTACTTCCCCGAAAGGCCATCTCTTTTGGCGACAGCCTGTTGGGTTACTTCTGGAAACTCCACATGAAACATAAGAAGAAATTACAAAGGCAACCTCTCGCATGACTGACTCCCTCCACATCATCGGAAGTCGGCAAATGGGAGGGGCAGAAAGGTTTTTTGAGCGCCTCCTTCCTGCGCTTCGAGACACAGGCCATGAGACCTGTGCTGTTGTTAGGCCTTCCAGCCCGCTTGCTCAATCCCTTGTTGGAATTCCCAAGTACCACATTGGGATGCGTAATGGGTGGGATATCTTTTCGGCAATTGCCATTAGGAAATTAATAAAAAGGTTAAGGCCGGAAATTGTCCAGACTTATATGGGCCGGGCCACTAGACTTACCAGAGTCCCTAAAGAACATTGTGCCATACACATAGCAAGATTGGGGGGGTACTACAAGGTAAGAGGATATTACGAACACGCCGATGCCTGGGTAGGGAATACCAGAGGATTATGCGACTACTTGGTCAAAAACGGTCTCCCGGCTGACCGGGTCTACCACATAGGAAATTTTGTGGAAAAAAGGCAAGCACCGCCAAAGCAGGAGATGAGTAAACTCCGAAACTCCATAGGCCTCCCAGACGAAGCGACGATTATCTTTTCCCTGGGACGATTTAATTACAAGAAAGGTTTTGAGGATCTCTTGCAGGCCTTCAAAATCGTTAAATCCAAATGCAAGAATAATCCAGTGTATCTCATAATAGCGGGTGATGGGGAACTGAAACACACGCTTCATTCACTGGGCCAAGAGCTGGGCTTATATCCGAATCTGCTGTGGCTGGGATGGCAAAAAGACCCGACCATATTCTATGCGCTGGCAGATATCTTTGTATGCCCTTCTAGGATTGAGACAATGGGAAATGTTATATTGGAAGCGTGGTCTCATAGCCTACCCGTGGTTGCGACCAAGACACCGGCGGCCTTGGAATTGATCGAGCCAGGGGTCAATGGTCTGCTTGTTCCAATCCAAGACCCCGAGGCCTTGGCCAACGAACTTATGGCCCTCCTTAAAGAGCCCCCAAATACAAAAAAGGCATTAGGGGCAAAAGGGAAAGAAACCCTTGACAGAGAACATAGCAAGGAGACCGTGGTGAAAAAGTATCTTACGATGTATGAAGAATTGATAAACCATAAAGGACGTTATCACTGAGAGACCTCATCTCAGGGCAAGACAATGGAACACGATAACCGGAGAGCTTAATGGGGCACCGCAAATCTATGAAATCCCTGTTTGGGAAAAAAAGCAGCGAATTCAAAATATTGATAATCCGCCCTAGCTCCATGGGGGATATAGTAATGGCCTCCTCAATGCTTAGGCCCTTAAAGCTGTCATTCCCGGGTTCCTATATCGCATGGCTTTTGGAGCCGGCCTACTCACCCATTCTTGAAGCTCACCCGCTGGTGGATGAAATAGTGGTATGGGAGAAAAAGCAATGGCAAAAGTCACTCAAGACGGGGAGGGTTTTTGCCCTCACTTCCCAATTACTCCGATTTTCCAAGTCGCTTCGATCAAAGAAATTCGATTTGGCTTTGGAGGCCCAGGGGCTCTTCAGGAGCAGGCTTTTGGCCTGGCTTTCTGGAGCAAGGGAAAGGGTGGGCTTCTGTTCCAATGAACCCGGACGTCTCCTGATGACAAGAATGATTTCTAAGGGCCCGGAGAGCAAGCAAATGGGCTCCGAGTATCTGCATATGCTAAACGAGGTGGGAGCGGAGGTAGGGAAAGAATTCGCCCCTGATCTCCGGGTTACCGAACAAGATACCGCCACTGCCAGCAAGAAGTTGAGAAGAATAGGAATACCTGGCAAGTACGCAGTTCTTGCCCCTTTCACCACTAGACCCCAAAAGCACTGGATCACGGACAGGTGGGCAGATGTGTCAAGAAGGCTCCGGGAAACACATAATATTTCCTCTGTGCTATTAGGGGGCAGCCAGGATGTGAGCAAGGCACGGGAGATTGTCGCCCGTTCCAAAGGCACGTGTGTGAGTCTCGTAGGGGATACCACTATCGGTGAGACAATGACCATTGTAAAAGAGGCATCAATTCTTGTGGGAGTAGACACTGGAATAACCCACATGGGCGCGGCCTTTGCTACTCCTACAATAGCCCTGTTCGGCGCAACTTGCCCCTATCTCTTTACTTCTCGCAACAACTTTCTTGTTTTGTATCATGGCTTGCCATGTTCGCCATGCAAGAGAAACCCCACCTGCGGTGGGAACTATTATTGCATGGAAAAAATAAGCGTTGAAGAGGTAGTGAACGCGGCAAACAAGGTTCTGACATGACCGAAGGATTACGAATTCTCCACATTGAGACAGGAAGGCACCTTTACGGAGGGGCGCTGCAGGTGCTTTACCTGTTGAAAGGGTTAAAGCAAAAGGGTCATCAGAACATTTTGGCATGCTTGAAGGCAAGTGCAATTGAAACCAAGGCCATGGGCTTTGCCCTTGTCCACGCACTGCCTGCGTTTGGGGAGCTGGACCCAAGGCAACTCTTTTGGTTGTTAAAGATCATCCGAACAATAAGGCCCCACATCGTGCACGTACACAGCAGACGAGGTGCAGACCTCTGGGGAGGAATGGCAGCGAAACTAGCTCGGTCAACAGCAATTATCACACGAAGGGTGGATAACCCTGAACACCCATATATAGCTCGCCTTAAGTATGACATGTATGAAAAGGTTGTTACCATCTCTCAGGGCATAACAAGAATTCTTGTAGCCGAGGGCATCCCTCCAAGCAAGATAACTTGTATATACAGTGCAGTAGATGTTGATAAGTATTCGGGAGCCTGTAATAAGGATTGGTTCCTTCGGGAATTTTCCTTGTCTTCTGATCAAAAGGCAGTGGGCATGGTTGCCCAGTTCATCCCCAGAAAGGGACACCGCTCCTTTTTGGAGATCGTACCGCTTATTTTGGAAAAATGCCCGAATACCAAGTTCTTGCTTTTCGGCCGGGGCCCACTGGAATCAGAGATACAGCGTGCATGTCAAGACAAAGGACTTTCCAATGCAGTTCTGTTCGCAGGTTTCCGCGAGGACATGGAAAATATTTTCCCCTGTTTGGACCTTCTTGTTCACCCGGCCACTATGGAGGGGCTCGGAGTTGCCCTCCTAGAAGCAGGCGCTGCAGGGGTGCCGGTCGTAGCTACGGAGGCTGGTGGAATACCGGAAATCGTTCAACATGGAAAAACCGGGAGGCTTGTTAAGATTGGGCAGCCTGTGCAATTCGCCCACGAGGTGGTGAGGCTACTCACAAACACGGAGATGGCCAGACAGTACGGCCGGTCGGCTAAGGAATACGTGCGAGCCAATTTCTCAATACAAAAAATGGTAACTAATTACCTGGCTCTTTATGGAAAATTGGTACACATAAACCAAAACCATAAGGTGCCGATAGTGGAGCCTGGCAAGGAGGAAAGCCAACAGTGTTAACCCGGGCGTTAACCCTTGCCCACATTGTAAGCCTTCGGGCAGTGGGTGGAGTTGAAAGGTGCTATTGTGAGTTTATTTGCACCGGAGTTCCACAATATTCCTTGAAGCATCACACTATATTGCCCCGGCCATTCCTAGCTCCAGAAATGGCCAAAGAGGTAGGCTCCTGTTCCGATACAGTCAAATGCCTCAAGAAACTAGGCCCCTTTCATATTCCCAGGTTTCCCAGGGTCTTTAGGAATCTCAATTTAAGGCGGATCCTTAGCTCCACTAAACCCGATGCACTCGTGTTTTGGAACAGCCCCACACTCGTCCCCATAGAACAAATCCCAAAGGATATACCCACCATATATTATGAGCATGGAGCATCATGGTTCAAGAGCGATGCCTCGGAAATACGACACACACTAGACCATGTGGCGGGAATTATCTCAAATTCCGTGGCATCCAAACGAGTTATTGAACTGAAATGGGGCCAGCATTACGGTGAAAGTATAAAGGTTTGCTACAATTCCTTACGCCCTACATGCTATCCCGAAAAAAATGAGCGCCGTTCTCTCCGGGACTCCTCGTTACGACTCGGAGTTGCCGGCAGAATGGCCCCAGGCAAGGGCTTCTCATTAGCTATCCACGCTTTGGCCGTGCTGTCAAAGAACAACATCCCAGCACGATTATACGTGGCGGGAACAGGTTCAGAATTTCCAAATCTGAAAAATGTGGTCAAAAAGCTCAATTTGGGAGAGCGAGTTAAGTTCCTGGGAATGGTGCGGGATATGAATTCGTTCTTTTCACGTATAGATATATTTCTCTGCCCTTCACTTCACGAATCCTTTGGCCTTGTGTGCGTAGAGGCCATGGCCCATGGAGTCCCAGTGATAGCAACCAAGGTTGATGGCCTGCCGGAAGTCGTCAGCGACAACGTTACCGGCCTATGCGTCAGCCCTGAGCTTCCCCTTTCTGATTATCCAAAATTGGGAGGAGGTATTGAAGGCGTGCCCGAATTTGTTTATGATCCGGACTCCGACTCCCTAATTGGGCCGAGAATCCCTGCACCGGACAGGCTGGCCGAGGCCATTGTTTCTTTATGGGAGGACCGTGACAAGTATAGATCACTGAGTGAATCCGCAAGCAACATCTGTGCGACGAACTTCAGATTCAGTGATTATGTGGTAAATCTCCTGGACAGCATATATTCTATCATCAAATCACAAGAGTTGTGAGGGCTGAGAGAGTTGGTCAAGAATTTTGCGTCCCATTGGGAATCCCTGGTAAGCACCTCAAGGGGTCTTTACCTACTATTGGTAGTTTCAACAATTTGGAAGCTGGTGCTGATAGCATCGGTGTATCAAAAGGCTCCTACTGCAGACGGGGTTATTTACATACGCGCTGCACAGGAGTTGATGGCAGGCAACATACGAGATTCTCTTGCCTTGTATCCGATGCCGGCATTTACACTATTACTGGGGATTATACACCTTCTGATCTACGACTGGTCCTTAGCTGGGAAGATACTCTCCTGTATTTTTACCCTCCTTGCCCAGATACCCCTGTACAAAATAACTTACAGGTGGTTTGGGCCTAAAGCGGCCTTCTGGGCCACTCTAGCATTTTGCCTTCAACCCTTTGCCAATCAGATGAGCACCCTTATCTTGAGAGGTCCACCTTTCATCTTTTTCCTCGGAATGGCTGTGCTCGCCATGCAGAGGGCTATTGATTCCCCATCAGGAGGTAGAGTTGCCACAGCATTCTTTTTCAGCTTGCTCCCCGCCCTCTTTCGTATCGAGGGGATTTTCTTAATCCCGTTTTTCCCCGCTATTTATATCTATTACAGCATAAAAGACCAAAGATTTCGCGGGCAGCCCCTTATGCTATCTACAATCTGGATGGCACTGATGCTCTGCCTTCTTTTGTATACGTTTTTCGCCGCCCCTAACGATCAGCTTAACTTTTACAGGTTTGCCGCGGTGCGCGAAAGGGCCGAGCAACTCCTGACCTTTAAATTCATGGATACGTATCGAGAAATATACAACCAGATAAAATCCTTGGAGCCCCTTTCGCCCTACCCCACTCAAAACCAAAACTTCAGTGAAATAGCACGTCATTTTCTGTGGCTAATTTATCTTATTGGGGCATTGCAAACAGTAGTCAAAACTCTTTTTCTGCCTTACGTAATTCCTCTATTTGTTGGGCTAAGGAGTTCCGCTAAGAGCAAAACCAAGTTCCAGCATTTTCTATTCTTTCTGTTAATTTTGTATTTTCTCATTCTTTACCTCAGTTTGATAGCCACCGACTTTGTTAACAGGCGCTTCGTTTGGGGGATCGCGTACTTGCTCTATCCTTGGGTGGGCAAGGGAATGGACGTACTGCTGGAATCGATAAGAAGAAAGCGCTTAAGCACGCTGCTATGGCAGGCTCCCCTGGCCCTTCTCTTCTTTTTTACGCCCCTGACAGGATATCCAAAGATTTTCAGATGCCCGGACCAAGTCTCATTGCTGTCAGGAAAATGGATCTCCCAGGCCGACTGCCCTCGGCTAAGGATTATCGGCAATGATTATCGTATCCCTTTGGCTGCTGGTTTCAGGTTTTATCTAGACAACAGGCCAGATAATCCATACCTGGATTTCCGACCATCGAAGACCAGGGACTTTTCAGCCCAAGACTATTCACGCTTGGAAAAAATTGCCTTAAATCAAGGGTATAATCTCATAGCCCTTAAAATTCGCCATAAGAAGAGCGCAACCATTCCGCGTTTTGTACATTTCCAGTTGGTTAAAACCTTTAGAGGCAAGAAAAAGACCGTTTACCTTTTTGCTTCGCGGGAGATAATCAAAAAATGCTTCCGAGAGCAAGAAGACCCAAGGCAATAGACATAAGACGACCATGAACAAGATAATCACCTTTTATACCCCAGGGCTCAGCACCGGTGGAACAGGAAGGGTCTACCTCCATCTGGCAAGGGAGTTGCTCAGCAGGGGCTGGGCCGTTGATCTTCTGGTTTCAAACGACTCCAGTCCATTGTTTGCCATCTTACCGGAAGAGGTCTATGTATTAAAGCTCAGAACTACCCACCAATTCTGGAGCCTTTTTGGCTTGTGGACATATCTCAAGAATCGTAGGCCCGCGGCCCTTTTGACTGACCGATTACGCTTAAGCGCCTCGGCCCTGACGGCCAGGCGACTTTCTTTAGTCCCCACCCGAATTGCCCTTACCTTTCATTCTCCCATCTCCGTCAAGCTTGAAAAACTTCCAACCTCAAGAGCTAGAACTTTCAAGAAAAAGATACGGAAATGGGCACCGAGAAATGACAAGCTCATCGCAATATCCAATGGCATTAGGGAGGAGTTAATCACCCGTTTGAAAGTCAGCCCGAACAGCATAGATGTGGTGTTTAATCCTGTGGTTACCCCAGAAATGACGGATCTAGCGAAGGAGCCAGTGGAGGAATCTTTCTTTGACACGGGTGTTCCCGTGCTGATAACAGCCGGGCGAATGACAGAGCCAAAAGATTTTGAGACGCTTTTGAGAGCATTTCGAATTGTGAAGGACCAGATGCCCTGTCACCTTCTTATTCTCGGGGAACATGGGAAACAATATGAGCGTTTGATGCTTCTAGTCAAAGACCTAGGACTGGCAAAGGATGTGACATTTCCGGGCTTCAAGAAAAACCCATACAAATACATAGCCAGAAGCTCGGTTTTCGTACTTTCATCCAAGTGGGAAGGTTTTGGTAATGTATTGGTAGAGGCGCTTGCCCTTGGCGTGCCTGTTGTCTCTACAGACTGCCCGATTGGTCCGCGGGAAATCCTGGAACACGGTCGTTTAGGAAAGCTTGTACCCGTTGGAAATGCTCCCAAGATGGCCTCTGCCATTATCGAGACCTTGAATCAACCTCCTGACATGAAGCTCGCAAAAAGGACCATGGAAAGATATACTGTGGATAGAAGCACTGACGGATACTTAAAGGCCCTCGGGCTCCTAGACCAAGGGCTGAAGTGACACCGCCGAAAGCCGGGGTTTGCCGAATTATGTCACCAGCTAAACAAAGTCCTTCCAAGAATCCAGATATCACCTTCTTTCTTTCTCGCCTTGGCTCAGGCGGAATCGGGAGGCTCCATATCCATTTAATAAAAGGACTAAGAGAAAAGGGACTGGAAGTTGATCTAGCACTTGGCAAGCTCTCCGGCCCATACAGGAAGTACCTGGACTTCCCGGGCGTTTATAATATTAGTACTACACATTCCTTACTTGGCGTATTGCCTTTCGCCTTGTATCTTATGCGCCGCCGCCCGAAGGTGGTGGTGTGTGAAAAACTCAGGGTTAATGTCGTGGCCCAAAGAGCGAAAAGGTTGGCCGGATCTGATTGCAGGATCTTCGCCAGCATTCACGGGCCCTTGACCCACAAATTGGAGCATGAAGGGCTGAGCGAAAAAAAAAGACAAAAAAAATATGCCCTCATTAGAAAATGGTATCCTAACAACGACGGATTCATAGCAGTTTCCAGGGGAATTGGCGAGGATCTTCACCACCATTTCCACATACCCAAGAGAAAAATTCATGTCATTTACAATCCTGTGCTTGCTCCCGAGGTAATGGAAAAAGGTCAAGACGCCCCCACCCATCCCTGGTTTAACCCAAAGGCCAACCCTGTAATCTTATCAGTGGGTAGACTGGAAGAACAGAAGGGATACCCCTGCCTCTTGGAGAGCTTTTTGAAGGTCCGCCAGTTCGTGGATTGCCGCCTGATAATACTTGGGGAAGGATCCAAAAGGAAAGAACTGCAGTCCATTATTAACAAGCTGGGGCTTCAAGAGCATGTGTCCATGCCTGGCTTTGTTTCAAATCCATATCCTTTTATGAGATGTTCCGATTTATTCGTTCTTTCAAGCAAATGGGAAGGATTTGGAATTGTACTGGTGGAGGCCATGGCCTTCGGCACTCCAGTAGTCTCAACTGATTGTCCAGTAGGACCAGGTGAAATATTGGAACAGGGAAAACTAGGTAAACTTGTCCCTGTAGACGACACCGAACAAATGGCCAAAGCCATTATTGAAACGCTAAGAGCCAGACCTCCCTCCGAGCCCTTGATTCAAGCTGCCCGAAAATATACAGTTGAAAGGGTGGCTGAGGCTTATCTCAATGTCCTGGGTTTTGGGGATACGCCAGGCCGTAGTAGCAACGAAGATAGACACCCATTAAACTTAGAAAATACAGCTGGGAATTAAGTTGGATCCAAGATCTCATAACTCCGATAGTGGAAATACTTGGAAAAAGCCCGCTCCTATAGCGTTTTATGGATTTCGAGGTGGACCTGGAGGGATAAACTTTACAGTTTTGAGTCTGATGAATGAGCTTGCCTCCGCCGGACATGAGGTTCACCTTCTGTTGCACAACAGCAATATCCCTGAGCGCAAGTTTGTGCATGAAGACATCAAACAGATTGAACTGCCCGGAGGAAACCTTTTGGCCCGTTCGCGCGTTTTGTCTTGGTACCTGAAAGAATCCAGACCCGCGGCGGTCATTTCAGTCCGCGAACCAGGCAACAGGGCCTTGATCGCTGCCCGCCAGATGAGCAAGCAACGTACAATAGCCGGCCTTAGGGTAGGGATGCCAATTAGCATAGCCTTGGCACGGAGAGGTCTCATCAAAAGATTCCTGAGGCGCGAGGCCATTAAGTTTTGTTACAAAAGGGCGGAGGTAATAATAGCTAACCACGGCGCCGTTGCAAAAGACATTTCAGAGGTAACAGGGATCTCCGAGCATTTGATCCACGTGATCCCCAATGGAACGGTGTCGCAGCTGTTGTACGACCTGGCCGAAGCCACTCCGGACCATCCCTGGCTGAGCAAGAAAGACTCTCCGGTAGTGTTGGCTATAGGTAGGCTGGCCAAGCAAAAGGATTTCAGTACCCTTATCCGGGCTTTTCACACAGTTCGAGCAGAACTTAATGCCAAGCTCATTATCCTGGGGGAAGGCAAAGAGCGGTCCAACTTACAGTCACTGATTAATAGATTACGATTGGATGATTGTGTCCACCTTTATGGGTATGCAGAAAACCCTTATTGCTTTTTAAATAGAGCCGACCTTTTTGTATTATCCTCGGCTTGGGAAGGGCTGCCGAACGTGTTGATAGAAGCTATTGCGCTAGGTGTTCCCTCAGTTGCCACTGATTGCAAGAGTGGGCCTAGGGAAATCCTTGAAGATGGCCGCCTTGGCCCGCTTGTTCCAGTGGGCGACGACAAGGCAATGGCGGAAAGTATCCTTCACACTTTAGCCACCCCCCCGAACCGTGACCTGCTCGTGAAAAGCGCATCGCGCTATCGGGCAGATACTTGTGCAAAAAGATACCTGGAGGCCTTGAAGCTTGGATAGACGCCTGGCCATATTTCTTGCTACTTCTGGTCACAGTGGCGTTGACAAGGTGATGGGTAACTTTATCCGCGAACTTGCATCGCGAGGGCAAGCCGTTGATCTAATTCGTATTCGAGGCCACGGTCCATACCTTGCAGAAGAGTTACCCAACGTTCGACCAATTACTCTGCCCACCTCGCACGTAAATAGCGCCCTATTTCCCCTCGTGCGTTACCTGAGAATGGAACGCCCTGAGGTCCTTTTATCCGACAAGGACCGAGTAAACCGCGTCGCCCTTTTGGCGCGACGTATTTCAGGTGTTAACACCCGCATAGTCATTAGGGTTGGAACAACGGTTTCCCTCAATCTGGCACGGAGAGGCTTTATCCATCGTCACCTACAATACCTTTCCATCAAGCACCTTTATCCTTGGTCTGACTGTATTATTCTTCCCTCTAAGGGGGCCGCCCAAGACCTTGAACGCATCGCCCCTCACCTCTCAAAGAAAATCAAGGTAACCCCCAGCCCCGTGGCAAGCCCGGAGCTAGAACTCCTTTCAAGGCAAGTTCCAGTCCACCCATGGCTGACGGACCGGCAGGAGCCTATTATATTAGGAGTGGGCGAGCTTTGTGGCCGCAAGAACTTCTCCTGCCTCATCAGGGCATTTGCCTTGGTTAATAACAAGGTTCCAAGCCGACTTATAATTCTCGGGGAAGGGAGACAGCGTGCTCACCTGCAGCATCTGGCAGGAGAACTTGGCATTGCGGACAGAATTTCGCTTCCTGGGTTTGTTTCCAATCCTTATGCCTTCATGGCCAGAGCATCAGTCTTTGTCCTATCGTCACTATGCGAGGGAGCACCCGTAGTCCTTATGGAGGCCCTAGCTCTGGGTATCCCCGTGGTTTCCACCGATTGCCCCAGCGGACCTGCGGAAATATTGGAAGGCGGAAAGATTGCGCCCCTTGTGCCCATTGGAGATCCAGCAACTATGGCACAGGCCATACTCTCTGTTCTTGACAAGCCTCCCGATCCCGAGTTATTGAGATCGGCCTCGATGCCGTTCACTGTGAAAAAAGCAACCGATTGCTATTTGCAAACTATTGGGCTTTTGAGCTAATCTGGACCTGAGGCAATCCACATATGACACAACAACTGCAAAATCTGGAGGCCCATCCCCCCGGGAAGAGGGGCGCCCGGATTGCTATTTTCGTGTCGTTCTCCGGGCAGGGGGGCGTTGAGCGAATGATGGTCAATCTAGCACATGGCCTTTCTGAATTAGGGTGTTCTGTGGACCTCGTTACTGTCAAAAGCAAAAGTGCATATATCGACTTGCTGCCCAAAAGAATCAGGCGCATTGATCTGAAGGCGTCTCATACCTTTACCAGTGTTCTTCCCCTGATGGCATACCTCCGCAAAACGAGGCCAGCGGCGCTTTTGGCTGCAAAGGATCGTGCCAACATAGTTGCTGTAATTGCGAGGGCACTGGTACACCGTAAAGCCAAACTTGTGCTCAGGATGGGGACAACCGTGTCTGCAGCTTTGGGACCACACAAGGCCATAAAAAAAAGGCTGTGGTACCTCAGAATGAAAATATTTTATCCCATGGCCGATTCTGTAATTGCCGTCTCCAAAGGGGTGGCCAGGGATTTGATGGAAAATGCGGGTCTCTCAGGCAAATTGGTAACTGTGGTGGAAAACCCCGTTGTTTCTCCTCACTTGTGGGAGATGGCAGCCCAACGGCCCCAGCACCCGTGGTTTGCTTCAGGCCAACCTCCGGTGATCGTAGGGGTTGGAAGGCTGACCAGGCAAAAGGATTTTCCCACTCTCATTCGGGCCTTTGCAAAGACCCGCGCCACCATCCCTTGCCGTCTGATGATATTGGGCGATGGGCGAGACAGGGAAAAGCTGAAGTTTCTGGCGGAGGAACTTGGAGTCGCAACAGATATTCATCTAGCGGGGTTTGTAAAAAACCCATATCCATATATAAAGCATGCTAATCTGTTTGTATTGTCCTCAGCTTGGGAGGGCTCTCCAAATGCCCTTACAGAGGCACTGGCCCTTGGTACTCCTGTTGTTTCCACTGACTGTCCCAATGGGCCGAGGGAAATCCTTCAGGATGGTAAGTTTGGGGAGCTTGTCCCGATAGGGGATGCTGAGGCCATGAGCCGCGCTATGATTAATACCCTAAGCTCGCCCCCGGAAAAATCATTTTTAAAATCGGCCATAGGTAGGTATACTCTGGAAAGCAGCTGCAAGCGTTACATGGAGCTTCTGTTGGATAGGAATTAACCGGAAAGAGGGAAATGCTGATCTCTCTCAAATATAAATTTATATTTGTACATATCGCCAAGACAGGCGGGACAAGTATTCGGGCCGCGTTGCGATATTACAAATGGACTGATCCTTACAGGATTCCCTTCTTCCTTTGCAGCAGGTTGAGTGCACTTACTGGTCACAAGATAGCCTGTAAGATTCCTAGGCACGCCAAGATAATCACTGCATATGAGATGCTGCCCCGTGAGATATTTGACCAGCTTTTCAAATTTGCCTTTGTGAGAAATCCCTGGGACCTTCAGGTCAGTTCATATCACCACATCATGAGAGAAAGGCCCCACCTACTGAAAGGAATAAATAGTTTCCAGGACTTTTTGAAATGGAAATTGGATCCAGATAGGCCTTACCACTACATTATTGATACCTCCATCGAACTGCAATCCGATTACCTTGTAGATCTCAATGGCAAAGTTATTGTGGACTTCATAGGAAGATACGAAAACCTCCAACAGGACTTTGTTGAAGCATGTAACAGGATCGGGATAAGCCCCAAGAGGCTCCCCCATAAAAGACAGGCCAAGGACAGAAAACCCTACCAAGAATACTACACGGACGAGACAGCTGAACTGATTGCCCAGCACTTCCACAAGGACATAGATATGTTTGGGTACAAATTTGACTAGCTATGGGTACCTAGAGGTAATGTAGCGCGCAGCATCGAGCAGATCATGGGCAACATAATCCGGTTTCACCTGCCTCCCAGGCATAACGTATTGGAGCTCGCCCAATCCATAGCCCGTTTTCACAAGCACACCCTTAAGCCCGGCATTTCTTGCCATTTCCAGATCAGAGCACGTATCGCCCACTACCCACGATCCCCCCATGTCAATAGGGAACCTTTTCAAGGCCTGGTTTATCAGCCCTATATCCGGCTTTCTACACTCACATCTCTTGGCATACTTCTTTACGATGCCATGAGGATGGTGGGGGCAATAGTAAACAGCATCGATCCGTCCGCCTTGTCTTAAGACACTCTGTACCATTATCTTGTTGATATCCTGAACAAGCGACTCGGGGAAATAGCCGCGGGCCACACCCGACTGATTAGATACAACTATTACGTAAAAACCCTTTTCATTAAGCACACGAATTGCTTCGGGCACACCGGGTAATATGACCAAGCGACTCGCGTGGTTTATATATCCCATTTGCTCACAGATGGTCCCGTCCCTGTCTAGGAAAACTGCCGGCTTCATGTCCCTTCCCGTTTTTCCTCCTTTACCCCGTCAATTGCTCCAGTTTCCTTTCAATTAATGAAAATAATCTTTTGCGTGCCCCTATGATTTCAAATTTGACTGCAAGGTACCCGAACATCTTGTTCTTTGATCCCATACCTTGGAGCTTGACCCAATCCTTCTCGGTTGTAAGGATGTAGCGCGCTCCGTGTTCATAGCCCGCCTTTTCTAATTCTATTAAATCCTGACTTGTATACAGGTGGTGATCTCCAAATGACTTAAAAAAACAGACCTTGGCGCCCAGTTCTTCCAGGGTTGCACGAAAAGAATCTGGATTGGCAATTCCGGCAAATGCTGCCACCCTTTGGCCGGTCAACGCGCTTGGCCTCATCTCTCCACCCTCCTGCGGCATTACAATCTTTTCAGCGCGGTGTTCCGCTGAGAAAATCGGAATTCCTGAGGAATATCGCTTAATGGCGACATCCCCTTCACTGCCCTCTTTCCACCTTGTGAGAATGATTGCATCGGCTCGCCTAACCGCTCTTGGAGGTTCCCGCAATGTACCCCATGGAATAAGCCTTCCAGAGCCAAAAGGAGTTCGCGAATCCAGAAGTAGGAGATCAAAATCCCGCTTGATGCCCAGATGCTGAAACCCATCATCCAGAATAAAGAGCTCGGAGCCGAATTTTTCAACCGCGTATCGGCCGCCCAAGTACCTTTTTTTAGAAACGATCACTGGAATGCCCAGTGCCAGGAGCTTGTTTGCCAAAAGATAAGGTTCATCACCGCACTTCTGCCACGTGGATCTAATTTCTCTGCCATTGCTTACCTCCAAAACCTCTTCCCTGTACTTCCCTCCGTAGCCACGCGATAGCACGCAAGGAAAGTAGCCCAGCTTCTTAGCCCAACGGGCAAGCATGATAACAGCAGGAGTCTTACCCGTCCCGCCTACCGTAATATTCCCTACACTTAGTACGAAACCCGGAAGCTGTTGCCGCCTAAGAACACCGTGGTGGTAGGCGCCAGACCTGGCCTTCACACATAGCCCGTAGACAACTGAGAACCCTGCCAGCAAAAGTGAAAAGGGGAACTTGGAAAAATAAGCATGGGCCCTTGCCCAATCGATACTCATCAGCAACCGGCCCCCCTTTTTATGCAGGCCCTGATATGGCTCATAGCCCTGTCCAAAGCCCCCTGGTTCTGTTTGACAAAAGCAAGTGCAGCCCTCCCCATCCCAGTCCTCAGTTCCTCGTCCTCGAGAAGTCTTTGTATGGACCGTTTAAGATCAGCCGAGTCCCTTACCCGTATTCCTCCCCCCGAGAGTTCCAATGTATCAGACATCCAAGCGAAATTCTGCGTGTGAGGGCCATACAAAACAGGGATGCCAAAATTGGCCGGCTCTAGCAGGTTATGCCCTCCAAATGGCACCAGGCTTCCCCCCACGAAACTGATGTGACCCACGCCATAGACCCTCTCTAACTCTCCAATGCTGTCTAGTATCACTACATCAGGCCGCCGCCCAACCCCACCTCCCTTGCTTCTAAGGTGGCAAGTTTTCCCTTGGCTTTTCACAGCTTCCTGTAGTTCAGGCCCTTGCTCTATTTTCCGTGGTGCCAAGACCAGGACTAGATAAGGATATCTGCTTTGAAGCTCGAAAAACACTTCCAGGATGGAAAAAGATTCTTGACCATGAGTACTTCCTGCAACCAGGATAATATCATCTTCCTTAAGCCCCAGTATTTTCCTCCATTGTTCCCTTTCTTCATCACCCATGGGAGGACTTGGTCTATCAAACTTTACATTGCCCACTGCAATCACCTTTTGGGGTGGCAACCCTATGCTTAGCAGCCTCCTCCTGTCTTCCTCAGTCTGCATCAGGCATAATTTGAAGTTTTTGAAAAGCCACTGCGCCACCTTCGGGACCCTCTTGTATAGTTTGTAGCTATGGTCAGACACCCTTCCATTTATTACCAAAGCCCTTGCCCCAATACTTTTCAGGTCACTCAGGATCCCAGGCCACACATCTGTTTCCACTAGCAAGAAGGCTTCCGGTTGCACAAGCCGAACCACCCGCCGGTAAGACCACCAAAAATCCAGAGGCATTGTAATAACAGTATCAACTATCCTGCCGACTTCCTTCCGGGCCAGATCCAGCCCTTGTTTGGTTGTTGAGCTGAAAATCAGGGGCTTCCCTGGATAATCCTCTTTGATCCTTTGCACTAGGGGGATGGCAGATTTAACCTCCCCAACGGACAAAGCGTGAACCCATATGCCGCCTGGGTTAATTCTGGTTGTTGGGATGGCAATTGCGGTTCTTTCCGCTAACCTTAAGTTGCCAAAAAAACGGCAGCCAAAAAGGAGCGGGCCACCAATAAATGTCCACAGAAGATGATAAAAAAACATTATTTTCTCACAGGCAACTCAATTATGACACGGGTACCCCTGGGCTTGTTGTCTTGAATACGGATAAAACCATTGTGGTCCGTAATAATTGTATTCACTATCGCAAGTCCCAGCCCGGTACCATGCTTCTTGGTAGAAAAATATGGTTCAAAAAGGCGCATCTTGTGCTCGGGGGGAATGCCTTTTCCATTGTCAGCGACCTCGATACGTACCATTTGGAGAAGGCTGTCATAGTTTAGAATTATCTCGATTTTCCCTTTACCATCAACAGCAGCAATCGCATTGTCCAAGAGATTAATCATCACCCTTTTCATTTGCTCCCTATCTAAGTTGAAAATGGGTATCTCTTCAGAATCATGAAAGGTGATTTCTACTTCCTTGTGAGCTTCTCTGTAAAGGGTTAGTGCCTCTCTCACAATCTTCCTTATATCAGATGGAACGGGATTAGCGGCGGGCATCCTTGCAAAATTGGAAAACTCATCCACAAGCCGCTTTAATTCCTCCACTTGCCTTATGATCATGTTTGTACATTCCTCAAATACTTGTCCATCATCTTTTGCAAGCCTTTCACCATACCGCTTCCTTAACCTTTGGGCCGAAAGTTGTATCGGTGTCAGTGGGTTCTTCACCTCATGCGCAATGCGCCTAGCTACCTCTCTCCATGCTGCCATTCTCTGGGCCTTCTCAATTTCGCTTACGTCCTCAAATACCGCCACCAATCCAAGGTATTTTCCCTGCTCGTCCCTCAACACGTTTAAGGATAGCAAAAGGATTAAAGATCGATCACTAGTTGCAATTCTAATCTCTTTCTTAAGGAAGCCTTTTCTAAAAAGGCCTCTGTCTGAGAAAAATCCGTCTATAACCTCAATGTACTCTTCTGATAATACGTCTCTATAGTGCCTCCCAATCAGATCCTTTGCATTGACGCCCAGCATCTTCTCTGCTGACTTATTTATTGTGAGTATTTTCCCATCCCTGTCAGCGGAAACTACGCCAGCGGCCACATTCGCCAGGACAATTTCCATATATGCCCTTCGCTGCTCCAGCTCTAAATTAGTGCGGCGGAGTTCCTGATTTGTCGCTTCCAGCTCTTTCTTACTCTGACGCAGGTCAGCAGTCATCTTATTAAATGAGTTGACAAGGACCCCGATTTCATCCTTTGCCTCCAAATCAATGAAAAAATCATAGTCCCCAGAGGCGATCCTGTTTGTTCCTTCGGCCAGCTCCCTTATGGGAACGGTAATTTCTTGGGACAGATAAAACCCGAACCAGACCGACGAAAATATGATAAGCAGGGTTACAATGGAAAGTGTGATAAAGTGGCTTGCTTTGATGGGTCGCTTCAGCATCTTTAGCTGTTTGTATTCCTGTAATCCCTTAGAAATGGCTTTCAATCGGTTTACGAGATTCCCCGGAACAAACCTGCTCAGTGTGATAAGGCCTACCACTGCCTTTGATTCAGTCCTGGAAAATATCGGGACGATTCCAACCACGAGATCGCCATGCGGGGAAGAGAGGATATATTTTCGGTCCGTACCTTTCTCAAAGGTCTCCCTTAGGACATCAGCACCAGGCGGAGAGAATACTCCCAGGTCTATCTTATGGTCTACAGACGAGGATCTTTCTACAAGTTTCTTAGAGTAAACGCGCAAAGAGGCCAGTCGGTATTCCTTTCTTTTTTCATTGACGTACCTAGCCAGCTCTTCTTTCTTGGAAACGAGAAGATAACCCTCATACGTAATAACCCTGCTGATATTATTCCCAAAAGCCAAAATCTCCTCTCCCAGCTGGTCATAATAGTCCTGACCCACCTCTAGAGACTTCCTAAGGGACTGCTCAATCTGCAAATTGAACCAGTATTCTATGGAAGAAGAGATGAATTGTGCTGACACGAAAAATAGGATGATAGTAGGAAGCAAGGAAAGGCTCACAAATGCCAAGACCAATTTCGTGCGTAGCTTTGCCCCCATAATATTCTTTCGCCGCTCGAAGAGCAGTTTGACGAGGTTACGCACAGTGAGGAACAATAGGAGCAGAAGCAATATTACGTTTAAATTGATCAGGGCAAATATTAGGATACTGTTTGATATGGGCAGGTTTAAACCAAGGTCGAAGACTCGCGAGCCAAGGTAGGTGAATGAGGATATCACGACAAGAAGAAAGGCAATGATATACCTTTCCCTTCTTCTACGCCTCAAATCCCTTTTTCGCGCTTGCTCGTAGTTTTTCATGGGAGCGCTTGCGATTAACAGTTAAACCCACATTCCCTTCTTTAGAACTTAAAGTCCAGTGTATACCAATCCGTCTCAAAGTCCCAAAGGGATAGAAAAAATAAAACTGAATTCAAATGATATGGTAACCTTATTTTATCGAGCTCAGCCATCATTCTCACTTGATAATGAGACCCTTTCTTCAAATTCTTTAGGCTAGTCAGCTTCAAGGCCACGACTTCGGACATGAGCTTTTTCGCAGTCCTGAAATCCTTCACCCGGATAACTCCGTTGTCACGTTCAGAAAGTTTTAGAGTATATAGCCTCTTCAGATTGTCATATACTATTTCGTGTTGAAAGCGGAACTTCGCTATTGTTCTGTCGAGCCAAAAATCCCTGATTTCATAGAGCCCGACCGCAAATGTGAAAGTGGTGGGTATTCCGTTCTCAATGGCTTTGGTGATATCCGGTGTAAAGCAGTTTTTCACAGAAAAATACAAGAGCAAATCGTCGCGAGTATTAGTAAGAACGATGTCAGAAATAACAGCGTCTTTTTCCTTGGCAAAACTCCATGATGCAAAGAGCATACCTCCACATAACAGCAATAGAAGCATCATCAAAGCCTTATATCTGCACCTGGGTCCCATAACATCTATACTTATCTGTGCCACATCCAGGCTAATCTTGCAAAATAAATATACTTTTTAGATATTAGATTAGCAGAGGTGGGAATGCAAGCGGGAACAAAGGGTTCACCGCATAAAGTAAAAACAAAAGCCATCTTTCATGAAAATTGAAAGATGGCTTAAATTATTGGTGAAATTTAGCTATGCGAAGGCTGAATCAGGCAATGCGAAAGACGGCATTTTTACGGATTGATCAGTGGGCTTAACCTCGGCGCCGAGGTTTACAAGCTTCCAGTGCTTTTTGGATTCCATCAATTTCTTTAGCATGTATTGATTTAAAAAGTGCCCTGACTTCTTCACCTTGAAATGGCCTATTATGGGAGCACCCACTATGGACAGGTCGCCGAGGAAGTCTAAAATCTTGTGCCTCACGAATTCATCATCGTACCTGAGCCCATCTTCGTTCAACACTCTAAACTCGTCCACCACTATTGCATTATCAAGAGAGCCCCCTCTTGCAAGGCCATTTTGCTTTAACGTCTCCACATCCTTCAAAAACCCAAAGGTACGTGCCTTGCTGATCTCCTTGGTAAAGTTTCTGCTGGAAAAAGTTAGTTCATAAGCCTGGCTTTTTAGTAAGGGGTGGTCAAAGCTGATCTCATAAGTAATCTTTAGCTCTTTGGATGGAAGGATTTCCACAGATCTATTTCCATTCTTTACATTGAATGGTTTCCTAACAATAATGAAGTTCTTCGGTTTTTCTTGGTCACGGATGCCAGCACTCTTTATCAAGAAGACGAATGGAGCAGCGCTTCCATCCATAATCGGAACTTCCGGTCCATCCAGCTCCACCACAGCGTTATCTATCCCCAAACCAAACAAAGCCGCCATCAGGTGTTCAATGGTGGAAACCCGGCAACCATTCCGCCCGATTGTGGTGGCAAGGGTCGTATCTATAACATTTTCAAACTTGGCCTCTATCACAGGGGAGCCGGGCAAGTCTTTGCGCACGAACTTAATCCCTGTATCCACAGGAGCAGGTTTAAGCGTTATGTGAACCCTTTCTCCAGAATGAAGCCCGATTCCAGTGCAGCCTACTTCCGAACTCAATGTCCTTTGTCTGTAATCCACGGGGCACCCCTTAATACGAAAATTTGCTTCTTTTCTCCCAGCAAAATATGTGCCAGGAAAGCTAATCTAAAACGATACATTAATAAAATAATATATCTTGTTGTAATTTAAAGGTAAAATTACCTAACTCCTATGTCATCGAATGCTCTATTCAATACCATGTTACCCTAGTGTGGTAAAAAAGACACATCTGGTGTCTCAAACTGTGCCAAGTATGCCATAACCGTATATTTTTTATCCTCGCTCAGAACTATTTTTCATATCACCTCACGAAAAACAATAACACCTTGTTTACCACGTCTGCTAGGTGTGATAAGTAGATATTTTATTTCATGGGCGGTCAAGACCCGACTTTCCAACCTCTCGTACACAACTAAGTAATCAATAAAGGGGGTAACTCAGGTAGTGAACATTTGTTACAGGACTCGATTGAGAAACTTCTCCCTGATAACCTGGGTTTGTTTATCACTCCCACTGGTTTCCCTTTTTGGGTGCCACCCATTTCAACAAAAAAAGGTGACCGGCCCTGAACAGGCCCTGAAACAAGTTCGGTTCTTTTACCCCGACTTTGCTGACGACTTGGACTTTAGTTCTCTCAAACTTGCCATTAAGAGAAATATGATTTACTTACGAAGGCTCAGCCCAACCTATTCCTTTTCTTACGGCACGCTCAAGGTCCCTTGCCGCCGCGTTATAGCCACCCAGGAAAGACTCCTGGAAATCTTGTCATCCATCTCAACGCCTAGGGCCCTTCAAAAAGCAATTAAGAACCAATTCATTGTGCTAAAGGCAACAGGACTGCATGGTAGCGGCAAGGTCCTTTTTACTGGATACTTTGAACCGACGTATGAGGCCAGCCTTGTCAAAAATGATGTTTTTCGCTACCCCATATATCAAACTCCCACCGATCTAGTTCAAATAGACCTGTCACAGTTCGGGAGAGGATACAGGAGTCTGCGGCTAGTCGGCCGACTGCATGGCCGCACGGTGGTTCCCTACTACTCTAGAGACGATATTGATCTTCGAGGCGTACTTTCGGGGAAGAACCTGGAGATCGCCTGGCTGAAGGACCCTGTGGACGTGTTGTTCTTGCAAATTCAGGGATCAGGTAGGCTTTTGCTTCCCGATGGAAATACCATACAGGTGGGCTACGCTGCATCCAATGGGCATCCTTACAGGAGTATTGGTCGTTATATGATAGACAAGGGGTATATCGATCAGGCCCAAATGTCCATGCAGAAGATCAGGGATTTCTTACATACGCACCCTGACCTGATTGAGGAAATATTCAGCAAGAATCCCTCTTATGTGTTTTTCAGAATTCTTGAAGAAGGCCCCCTGGGCAACATCGGCGTGCCATTAACTCCTGGACGATCCATTGCCCTTGATTCCAGACTTTTCCCCAGAGGTGCATTGGGATTTATCAACTGCCAAAAGCCAGTGCTTGATGGTACGGGCCAAGGTATGAAGTGGGTGCCCTTCTCTCGCTTTGTCTTAAACCAAGATACTGGCGGGGCCATAAAGGGACCGGGGCGCGCAGACCTCTTTTGGGGTAGTGGACATTATGCAGAAGTGGCGGCCGGCCACATGAGACACGAAGGAGAGCTTTACATCCTCCTTATCAAACAAACCATCGCAAGCAAGACATAAGGCAGCCAGGAAATCCTGGCCCTATTGGGTTGACGCCCTAAATTGAAAATTTAGAAAAGTCAGCGACCAACAAGAAAAGCTTCTCAATGGCCTGTAAGAGGCCAAGGCGGTTTTCTCTTAGGCGATCGTTTTCCTTTGTAAGGATTTCCACGTCCTCAAACAGGCTGTCCACAGGATTCCTAAACTTGCTCAAGGTCTCAAAAGCCTTCTCATAATCACCTTGGTTCACTGCCTCTTCCACTTCGGGTTTAAACTTGCCATAAAAAGCCCAAAGGTCTTTCTCACACTTCTCCCTGAAGAGCCCGGGATCCACTGCATACTCCTTGTCCGCCTTTTTAAGTATGTTCTTAACCCGCTTGAAAGTTAGCGCCAACGGCTCGAACTCAGGCGAAGACTCGGAAAATTGCTTAACTGCCTCCACACGGGTTTTCAAGCACTCGATACGGTCAAATTCAGCAGAAATCACCGCCTCCACCTCTGCAGAGCCGTAACCCCTGCGAAGCATCATTTGTTTGTACCGCTCTCTGAAAAATCCTAACACTCTCCCCATTAATGTGTTTCTCTCAAACGCGATGTCTCTAGCGAGAAGCTCTGCAGATCTCGAGACAAAATCTCCCAACCTTACCGGGACTGAGATGCTCTCTAATATCCGCAAAATGGCAAGGGCGTGCCTGCGCAAGGCAAAGGGATCAGCAGTTCCTGTTGGTTCCAATCCCACTGCGAAACACCCCACAATAGTATCCATTCGATCAGCCAAGCCCACAATCGAGCCAGCCAGTGTCTTGGGTAATTCTCCTCCCGCCCGCAAAGGCATGTAATGCTCTCGTATTGCAACGCATACTTCCTCGGGATGGCCGTCTAATCGCGCATATACCTCTCCTATTTTACCCTGAAGTGAGGGAAACTCATCAACCATGTGGGTCACAAGGTCACATTTGCACAACTTGCTCGCAAGCACTATATTCTCCACTTTTTCCGGGCAACTTTCGCTAGCCAGCCATTCAGCGAGGGCAGTAAATCTTTGCACCTTTGCATATGAGGTCCCCAGGTCAGCTTGGTAGATCACTTCTTTTAAATCCTCTAGCCGATCTATAAGGGGCCTTTTTCTGTCTTCCTTGAAGAAAAAATCCGCGTCAGCCAGCCTTGCCCTCAAAACCCTCTCATTTCCTTTCCGAACTACCGCAGGATCTCTGGCAATGGTATTATTGATGGTCACGAAATTGGGTATCAGCTTTCCTTCAGAATCCCGTACAGCAAAGTATCGCTGATGCTCCCTCATTGCTGTAATAAGAACTACCTCCGGTAAGGCAAGGAATCTTTCCTCAAAGCTGCCGCAAACTGCCGAAGGGTATTCCACCAAGTTTGCGACGATGCAAGCCAGCTCTTCATCCGGCACAGGTAATCCACCAGCCTCGCGGGCTGCAATCTCCGCAACCCTCAGCACCTCAGACCTCCTCTCCACGGGGTCAACCACGACCCATGCATCTTTCATTTTTTCCAAGTAGTCATTAATGCCACTTACCTCTATCTCCCCAGGAGACATGAAACGGTGACCCCTGGTCTTGTTCCCACTGCGTATCCCTGCAACCTCAAATGAAATTACTTGGCCGTCCAGTAACGCCAGTATCCAATGAATTGGCCGTACAAAAGGAAAACCGATATTTCCCCAGCGCATGGACTTTGGCCATGGTATCTGAGCGATAAGCTCAGGGAGGGCCTGTGCCAATACCTCAACAGTAGGCCTTCCTTCAATCTTTCGTCTGACGCAAACATAATCACCTTTTGGCGTAGACTTGACTTGCAGGTCTTCCAAGGCAACGCCCTGTCTCTTGGCAAACCCTATTGCTGCTTTTGTGGGCTCTCCATCTGGCGAAAATGCCACGTTCTTTGGGGGACCGGTTACCTCCTCCTCTATATCTTCTTGCTTCTCATAGACTCCTTCCCCCATCAGTACTAAGCGTCGAGGCGTACCATAGGTCCTCAGACCACCATCAACTGGTATACGAAGCCCTTTCAGCTTTTCAAAGGCCAATTTCTTAAACTCCTCCAGTGCATCAGTTAAATAGCCTGAAGGTATTTCTTCAGTTCCTATCTCAAAAAGCAACTCAGCCATTATCCTTCCCCGACTAAAGAATTTTGATTCACTCCATTTCTTGGTTTCCAGGCTTCACACCTTTAGCTTTGCTCCTGACTTCAATAACGGAAACCCCATTTCCTCCCTTTGGGCAATATAATTCTTCGCTGCCTGCCGCGCCAAATTACGCAAGCGATCTATGTACTGGGTCCTTTGGGTAACGCTAATAGCACCCCTTGCGTCCAATATATTAAATATATGAGAACACTTAAGGCAGTAGTCATAGGCCGGTAGCACCAGTCCCTTTTGGCTTAGGCGTATTGACTCCTTTTCATACATCTCAAAGGTCTTCATGAGCATTTCTATGTCCGCTTCCTCAAAATGATAAACCGATAGCTCCCATTCTCCCATTTTGTGGACGTCTCCGTAAGTAATATCATCATTCCACTTTAGGTCGAATACATTTTCCTTCTCCTGAAGATACATGGCGATCCTCTCCAGGCCATAGGTTATTTCGACTGAGATGGGGTCAAGACGAATGCTCCCTGCCTGCTGGAAATATGTGAACTGGGTGATTTCCATTCCATCCAGCCAAACTTCCCAGCCCAGGCCGGAGGCTCCCACATTCGGGGAGTCCCAGTCATCTTCTACAAATCTTATGTCATGGTCCAAAGGTTCAATGCCAAGGGCCTTCAAACTTCCAAGATAGATTTCCTGGATTTCCAAGGGAGATGGCTTGATAATAACCTGATACTGGTAATAGTGGCCTAGGCGGTTCGGGTTCTCTCCGTACCTGCCGTCTGCTGGCCGCCTGGACGGCTCTACATATGCTACTGCCCACGGCTCAGGCCCAAGCACCCTGAGTAATGTAGCGGGGTTCATAGTACCAGCTCCGACCTCTATATCGTAAGGCTGTTGGATTATACACCCTCTATCGGCCCAATATTTTTCTAGACTCATGATAAGTTCTTGGAAAGTCATTGTTCAAACCTCTCATAAAAGATGGTATCAGACTGGGCCAAGGTAGCACCGGGAAAAATCCATGTCAAGAAACCCAATTGTATGATTAATTTGCAACACTTGCATGACTATGTTAGGATGATTTTAAGCAGTTTTGAGATTCTTTGGGCGTCACGAACCCCCTTTAGTTACTTATCACCATATGTCTAAAAGGCATTAGGCAGTCATTTGCCCGTGCCCATAGGTATTTTTGTCAGCCATGTCACACGATTACAGACTAGCACGAGAGAGAATGGTCAAAACCCAGCTTATTCCCCGGGGCATAACAGACAAGCGGGTACTGGAGGCTATGATGAAGGTTCCGCGGCACCTGTTCGTAGAAGAGGCCCTTCGGGGTGAGGCATACAATGATCATCCCCTGCCAATAGGCCACAAGCAAACCATTTCCCAGCCGTACATCGTCGCCTTGATGACCCAAGCCTTAGACCTCAAAGGAAACGAACACACCCTCGAAATTGGAACAGGAAGTGGCTATCAAACCGCTATACTAGCTGAACTTTCTGAAAAGGTATACACAATAGAGAGGATTCGGCCCTTACTGGAACAAGCCAGAAAAAGGCTATGGGATCTGGGGTACACCAATATTCTTTTCAAGGCGTTTGACGGAACCCTGGGGTGGGAAGAGCACGCGCCTTTCGACGCGATCATAGTGACAGCCGGGGCCCCAAGAATTCCCCAGCCCCTTGTTGATCAGCTTGCAGATGGTGGGAGGTTAGTAATACCCGTAGGGGGCAAGTTCAGCCAAGAGCTAATAAAAGTGGTAAAAAGAAACGGAGAACTAATTCAAAAAAACCTAGGGGGATGTCGTTTTGTGGACCTAATAGGAATCCACGGCTGGAAAGCTTGATAGTCCCGTTCCTACCAAAGACCCCTTTCTTTTCCTATTATGTTTCAATTCGTATAACTGGATGCAATATATGTTAAGTTAAGCACTTATTGGCTAGAAAGTTATTGAAAAAACACAACTAAGTCCCAAAGTACCCAATACTAAACCCCTCAAGTCACCCCAAAGCTTTTCCGATAGGAAGTTTAGGCACGGTCAAGACTATAACCTATTAGGAGTACACATCATGGTAATGAGCACACAGTCAGTCAGTGGGCTAGCCAGTGGGCTTGACTGGCGAAGCATAATAGATGACCTTATGAAAATCGAGCACAGACCTGTCGATTTGGTGGAAAATCAAAAATCAGACTACGAAAAAAAGCTTTCTGAATGGCAATCCTTCAACAGCAAACTCCTGTCCCTCAAATCAGCAAGCGAGAGCCTTAAAGACCCAGAAGATTTCAACCTTTACACCACTAGCATGCAGTCCACTGGCGATACAAGTGCTTCAAGCCTTTTGAGCGCGACAGCTAGTTCAACCGCTTCGCCGGGCACTTATACCATACAAATTTCCTCAATAGCTACTGCGCAGAAACTGTCTTCCTCTTCCTTTGCTTCTCTCGACAATGCCTTGGGGGCCTCCTACGAGGGAGACATCCTTATTAACGGAGTCGCCATCCATGTTGCCGCTACCGATACCCTGACAAGTGTCAGGGATAAAATTAATGCTGCCAATGCAGGGACCCATCCTACTGGTGTGACTGCCAGTATACTCGCTTACGGCACCAATGATTTTAGGTTGATACTCACCAGTGACGAAACCGGAGCAGAGGGCATAGGCCTTCAAAACGCATCTTCAGAGGACATAATCCAAGCATTCGGCTGGAAAGATACTAGTGAAAACATCAAGAATCCCATCACAAACGGTGTGCAATCCGATTCCTTCTCGAGCTCTACCCAGGACATAAAGAGCTTGCTAGGGCTTTCGTCCACCCAAACCGGCACAATCCAGATTCTTGATGGAGACGGCGTATACCAAGATGTCACGATCGATCTGTCTACAGACTCATTGGAGGATATTAAGACAAAGATCAATAACGCTTCCATTGCCGGAGTCAGCGCCTCAGTGGTCACTGCAGACGATGGAGATAATACAAGATACATACTGCAAATCGACGGAAGCCAGGGTTTCAATGACTCCTCAAATATCCTAGAAACCCTGGGCATTCTGCAGGGCGGGGTTTCAGATATCCAGGGAACCACATCAACGAACTCCATGACAAGTGACGGAGAAACCATAGCAGCTGACACCCTTTTATCCGCGATTGATGGCTATAACCTCTATACTACGGGCGACTATATAACCATATCCGGGACAGACCACAATGGAAATAGCGTAAACACTGACTTTACCATAACCAGCGGGTCAACCGTTCAAGACCTCCTAGACGCAATAGAAACCGCATTCGAAGCAAATGGTGGAGAGGTAGCTGTATACTTAACCTCGCAGGGCCAAATACAAATAGCTGACATGCAAAGCGGCGCTAGCTCACTATCGGTTTCACTGACATCCCACATTCAAGATAATTACTCTTCCCTTGATTTCGGGTCCTTCAATACCCTTTCTACTGTCAGGAAAAGGGAGCTTGTAGCCGGACAAGACGCATCCGTGGTAATCGACGGTGTCACAATTACCAACTCGAGCAATTCCATTACGGATGTTATCCCTGGGGTGACTTTGAACCTTTTGAATGCTGATAGCAATACAACAGTTACCTTGAATATTGACCGTGATGTAGACGGACTAATCAACAAGATTCAGGCATTCGTTGATGCTTACAATGAGGTTGCCCAGTACATCCATGATCAACAATCCTATGATGAAGAGAAGCAGGAGCCAGGCGGGATCTTATTTGGAGATGGCACTTTGTTTTCCATTCAATCCCAGCTAAGTGGAGCCATTGTCCAAGCGGTATGGGGAGTAGCAGAAAACTTTTCAACGCTGGGCCTGGTTGGTATCAGTGTGGACAAAGAAGGTCAATTGAGCATCGACGATGACAAGTTGCGTGGTTACCTCCAAACCAATTTTAACGATGTTAGGTACCTGTTTACCGCCAGCGGTATAAGCAGTAACGGTACTATTGAATATCTCACTCACACTCGTCAAACAAAGGCGGGCGAATATTCAGTAAACATAACGCAGATTGCTACGAAAAGCTCTTCTACCAGTGATACTCAAGTAGACACCACCATAGGGTCCGATGAAACCATAACAATCACCGAAGGGGACAAGAGTGCTACCATAGAACTGACAAGTGACATGACCATAACTGACATTGTCAACGCAATAAATACTGAACTTGATACCATATACACAGAAATACTTGTAGGATCTGAAAGTCTGTACTCGGATTCTTCTCAAAATCAGGCCATAACATTAGATACTACCTGGGACAGCGTTTATGATAGTTCGGGCCAGTCTGCTGGGCTGCAAGATGGGGACGTTATCACTTTTTCCGGCACCAAAAGGAACGGCTCGGCAGTCAGTGGATCCTATACTATTTCTGACGTCAGCTCAGATACAGTTCAGGGTTTGATCAGTGCCATCGAAAGTGCTTTTGGAGGAGAAGTCAGTGTTTCTTTGGATAGTTCAGGCAGAATAGTAGTAACTGACAAAAGGCCTGGTGACAGCCAGCTGAGCCTCACAATCGAAGAGCCTACTGACAGAAATCTTGATTTTGGGTCAGTATTGGCCACCAACACAGGAGGGCAAGAAGGGCGTTATGCCATAGATATCACAGCATCAAGAGATGACAGCAACCACCTTGTGTTAAGTCACAATGCCTATGGCAGTAATCATAGCTTTACTATCTCAGAATCAGCGAATCTGCTTTGGACCAGCGGGGATCAAACAGTAAATAATGGGCAGGATGTGGCTGGAACGATCAATGGCGAGTCTGCAACAGGCAAGGGACAGGTACTAACTGGCGATGATGACCAACCCAATGTGGCGGGCCTCAGCATACGTTACGATGGAACGCAAACCGGAGAGATTGGAACCATAAAGCTAACCCTTGGTGTAGCCGAGAGTTTCGACCGAATACTTTTCGGGATCACTGACCCCTACGAAGGCTACTTATCTTACAAAGAAGATTCACTTCAAAGCACCATCAAGGGGCTAGAAGACAGGATCCAGCAAATGGAGGCCCGATTGGACAAGAAAATGGAGTTAATGGTTAGGCAGTTCATAGCCATGGAAAAGGCTCTGGCGGCGGTTCAAAGTCAAAGCCAGTGGCTAACTGGCCAAATTCAGGCCATATCCGTTGGATGGGTATAACTGAGGAGCTAGCGTTCCCTTGGCCAGGTACGGCGGTTGTTGAATGGGTGGTGGGGACCGAAAAGGGATCTTGACCGAATTTTAAAACAAAGGAGGAGTGTCTCAAAATGACTTATGGCAAGCAGCTCTTGCAGTACCAAAAGACAAACATCGAAACCTCGAGCGGGGTGGACCTCATTGTGATGTGCTATGAACATGCAATACGGTTTCTCAAGCAGGCCAAAGAGCATTATGAGCGCAAAGAATACATAGAAAAGGGAAAGTCCCTTCAAAGGGCATTAGATATAATCGCTGAACTGAAACTGAGTCTTGACTTTGAGAGAGGCGGAGAAATAGCCCGGAACCTCGAGTCCATTTATAACTTCTTGATTAAAACACTCCTGGAAGCAGATATAAATCGCAAGTTGCAAGACTTCGATAATGCGGTAACCATACTCGAAGAACTAAAAAACGCCTGGGTGAATATTCCTAAGAATGGAATGGAGCAAAAAGGCAAGGAAGCTGAGGGCAAGCTTGATACTGAAGCAACGGCTAGCATTAAATTACATGCAGGCGTTGCAGCATGACGGATTTTATCCAAAGCAAAGCCCAGCCGGAAAAGGGTGGAGGTGAGCCATGGGAATATCAGAATTAACCGCTATTCAGAAGATTAATGGGGATGATAGAACAGCCGCTATGGGAACAGGGTTTCCCGGGAATGTGAAAGGCAACCAGAGATCTTCCCAGAAATCTGGGATGGTTGAAACTCTCCAAAAGAGTTCTGACAATATCAGGCAGACCGTTCAGGATAAACTCCAGCGTATTGCCAGTGCCATGTCAGATTACATTGAGTCAATCCAAAGGGATCTTCGCATCAGAGTTGATGATCAGACCGAAAACATAGTCATAGAGGTTATTTCTAAGAGCAGCGGAAAAGTGATCAGGCAAATTCCTCCCGAGGAGTTACTGAAGCTGGCTGCGAGAATGGAAGAGATGGTGGGAGTATTTTTTGAGAAGAGCGCTTAAGGTGTTTCAGGACACCCCCCAGGTGCAGGATTGCGTACAGGTGAAGATGGCACGTAAACTCTTTATTGTGGACGACGACAAAGATCTTTTGTCCATACTAGCGGATGTCTTCAGTGAAGAGGATTATTCTGTTGATACTTGCTCGGATGGATTGGAAGCCATTGAGAGATGTCGCACCAAAGCATACGACTTAATAATTACTGACATAATGTTACCCGGTGCAAGCGGCATAGAAATCCTTCGTGAAGCAAAAAAAATAAGACCGGAGACCTTGGTTATTCTCATTACAGGTTTCGCTTCCTTGGAAACGGCCATCAATGCAATCAGAGAGGGGGCATATGATTACATAACAAAGCCCTTTAAGCTTGAGCAGATAAAAATTGCCGTGAATAACGCAATGGACAAGATAAGCCTGATTAAGGAAAACAGAAAGCTGCTTAGCTTGCTTAAGAGGGCGTATGAAGAACTCAGATTGGTAAAACAGATTCTTGGGACCAGTAGTAGCCCCGATTCCATCCCTGCAAATCCTTTGGTGGGGAAAAGCGCAAGGACGCTTATATCTGATGACCTTACCCCGCACTTGCTGGGTGGCGGAAAGAGCGCTTCTTCTGAATCATTTGTGAGTGATCTCGAACGCATATCATTATTGCGCGATAAAGGTTTAATCACTGCGAGGGAATTTGAAATTTGCAAAGCCAGGCTGTTCCAAAACCTAAGATAGCCCCAGCGCCGGCCAATGAACTGGGTGCGCTCAGCGTGCTGGTTGTAGACGACGAGGCCCTGATCAGGGAAACCCTTAGCTCATACCTCTATCACCTCGGTGTCAAACACGTGGACACTGCTGAGAATGGTAAGAGGGCGGTAGAGGCCCTTAGCTCGGTGGCATACGACTACGTGTTCATGGACCTTATGATGCCCGAAATGGATGGAATGGAGGTGCTGACCTATCTGAGCAATTCGGGTTTACCCACGGCTGTGATCGTAATGACTGGATATCCCTCCATGGAGAAAGTAATAGAGGCAATGCGGTACGGTGCCTCTGATTTCCTCATTAAGCCTTTCAGACTTCAAGACGTCAAAGTCTCCATGGAGAGAATTCACCGACTTCATGCGCTCATGGAAAAAAATTGGGCCTTGAACCAGGAATTGGAGCAGAAAAAACAAGTTGAAAAGCTCAATGACGAATTACAAAAGAAGATAAAGGAGAAAACCCTTCTTTATGAAATAATCGACACTCTTTCGCAATTGAATCTCTCCGAGGATCTCTACCGATTCCTTGTAACAAAGGCTTGCGAGGCCTGCAATGCTGAAAAGGCTTGCTTCTTGATCCACGATCCATCCAAAGGCTCCCTATTCGCGTTCACCTACCACGGGGTCAGCAATCTGCGGGCCGGAACAGAAGTTCCTGTTTATCGTGCGGATCGGAAGTCCTCTTATATAGACAGAAATTTCATCGAGACTTATCTGACTTCGTGCAATGGCAGGCCCATATTTTCTAACCGCACGTGCAGGCTTCCAAACATTATTTCTGTTCCTTTTCAGATTAGAGGTGAACTGTTTGGTGTGTTACTGGTGGCCAACAAAAAACAAGGCAGTGAGTTTGACCGTGACGATGAATTTGTACTTAATTTCCTGGCTGAAAAGGCTGCGCTTAACGTGGAAAATATGGCTCTGTATCACAACCTTAAGGAAAACATGTTTGCCACCTTGGCCTCGCTTGTAAGCGCAATAGAAGCTAGGGACCGATATACTCAACAGCATTCTGAAAGAGTTACCCACCTGTCTGTTGAGATAGCTTATGAGCTAAGGTGCAAACCCGATGAGATCAGGAAACTTGAGTCAGCCGGTCCACTCCACGACATAGGCAAGATCGGAATAGACGACCATATCCTCAAGAAGCCGGGCGGGCTGACTCCGGAAGAGTTCCAAGTCATCAAGACCCATCCCATAATAGGCGTGAACATAGTTTCTCACCTTGGCCTAGACCAGGATGAACTCGCCATTATAAGAAACCATCACGAACGTTGGGACGGAACAGGATATCCAGATGGGCTCAAGGGAGAAGAGATACCAAAATTGGCGCGAATACTTTCAGTAGCCGATGCCTTTGATGCCATGAATTCTGACAGAGCTTACCGTAATAGATTGCCCTTTTCCCAATGCCTTCGAGAGTTGAAAAAGAATGCTGGTACACAGTTCGACCCCGAAATCGTGGAAGCTGCCCTGCGGGTGTTGAAATTTTGACGACAAAATCCCCCTACGTCCAAACTACGTTGATTTTTGCCAATACATGATTTAAGTACACATGTGGTTGGAGTCCTTGCTTCAGTGGACCCCGAGTTCTTTTGGTACTATTATTGCATCTTTCGTTTTATGACTTTTTCATTTTTCGGCTACCTCGACTGGTTAGCTGAAAATCCTGGACCCGAGGGAAGACGATGGAACCAAACAACAGGCGTGAATTTGTAAGGGCCAAGGTGTCTTTCCCCGCTAAATTTCACTTTTTGGAAGGGGAAGATTTTAACCTTGCCAGGCAGGGGCTTGGGATTACTCTTTTCCGCGGAGGTGACCAACCTGATCCTTTGGAAGAATTCATAAGTACAATGCCGACTAACCCCCAAACGAGCATATTATATCAGTGCTTTAAGAATTTTAACAACAAGCTTGACTTCATAATAGAAGAACTGACTCTACCAGCTGAAAATCGGATCAATGCTTTTAAGGAAGTTGTTGAATTAAGTGGATCGGGCTTTAAGTTTTTGAGTAATGAGCCTGTAGTAGAGGGTTCCCTTGCAAAGGTGGACCTCATCATTCCCAGCACTGTCCAATTTCGCATAGAATTAATAGCCGAGATTATCAGGTGTGTGAAGGACGACAAATCTGCCAAGTATGTCATTGCGGCCAAGATTCTTGAGATAGACGAAAGTGCGAGGGACGCAATCATTGAGTCAGTATTCAAGAAACAACGAAAGATTATCAGGAAGGAAAAAGCCCTGAGGGAGGCAAAGGATGAACAAGGTCGAACTAGAACTTGATCAGGCGTTAGAGCTGTTCAGTGCGGCTTCCATAGGAAAGCTTATCAATGGACTTGTTCATAACTTAAATGGTCCTTTACACACACTTGGGATGGAGATGGATGTGCTGTCCTTTCTTTTCTCCAAGAATCCCGATCTCGAACCTGACTTTGCTAGCAACTTTTCCACTAGGCTGAAGAGGATGGAAGAGGAATTTGAGAAACTGAACCGCCTTATTCGCCAGACAGCCGACAGAGCCGAACTCTTTTCCAGTCCACCACCCGCTTTTATTAACCTTAACCATCTCCTACAAGAGGAACTGGAATTCTTGAGCGCGAACTTGTATTTCAAACACCGCGTGCAGGTAAGCCTGGATTTGGATGAAAAGGCAAAGACTGTGAAACCTAGAACGAGTTACTTGTCCCCGGCCTTGAGATGGTTCCTCCAAGGATTGGTGGAAGACATAGAGAGAAATCAAATTCAAGCACTCCATATCATGACCAGGGGAGAGCCTAATCAACTATTGGCTTGTTTCACCACCAGAGAACATTCCCTGTCCTCTGATATTCTCGAACTGATGACCAGTGAAGGTAAACCGGAGCAGGGATTCATGGAATTGGGGGGAAAGTGCAGTGTTGAAATGCTGGTAGCCGTCTCAACTATCAGATCATCCGGCGTATCGTTGTCGCACGACTCCTCAACTGATCACTCAGAGATACACCTTGGCTTTCCCTATGAGTAGTCACCCCTCTTGAACTTCTCCACCTCTGAGCTTACGGTAGCAACGAGATCTGAGATTATGTCGTCAAGGGCCCGGGGCAGGCTGTTTTTATACCTGAACTCATCAAGGGCAGAGATTTTTGTCATCATGTCATCTACCAATGTATCTATATCTTTGGGTTTTATCGATTGGTCCCCAAGCTTATGCGCATAAAAGTCCAGCGTATCCAATACCATTTCAATTTGATTGGATGCCCTGAGCACAGGGGATGCCAGCCCGTGTGGTGCTAGGGCTGCTGTTATCTCGCTAGCCGTCTTAGGTCCGGTTACAGTGGGGGAACTGATCGATCCAGGCGAGTTGTCATTCAAAACCTTTTCCATCACTTTCTTAAACTCATCCTTTCCTGAATTCCCTGTCTTTAGTTTAGTGGAGGGCTGTTCGCCCTGAGGGCCATAGATCCCTGTTATTTTCATCAGCTTACCTCCTCTCTCATTTCTTCTGAACTTGGTCCTGGTCTCCAGTACCGGGAGGTCTTCCGCTAAGAGTCCCCCCCTATCATTTGATGATTGTATGCAAAAACATTGCCATCTCTAGAGATATCATCCACTTAGGTAAAGCGGGAATTTATTTCTCATAACCCATTGAAATGACTATATTTTGAACAAAACTATCCTGGCCCCGCAATAGAGGGCCAATGCTGATTGAGAAAATAAACAATGGGTGAGCAATTTCTTCCCGGAGATAGGAAAATTAAGCCTCTTTTATGTATCTCACATTATTCCCATTACTGGACCAGCTGTAAGGCAAGTTCAGGTATCTTCTCAAGTGGAGCTACCTTGTCCGCAGCGCCTATTTTAATGGCTTCTTTTGGCATCCCAAATACTACGCAGCTCTTTTCGTCCTGAGCTATGGTCCCCCCGCCCGCATTTTTCATCTCAAGTAAACCTTGTGCACCGTCCGCTCCCATACCTGTCATGATGACACCCACGGCATTAGCACCTGCATACTGGGCCACTGACTTGAAAAGCACGTCTACCGAAGGCCTTTGATGGTGTACCATGGGCCCGCTTTTTACCCGCACGTAATATTGAGCACCGCTTCTTCTCAGAAGCATATGGTAATTACCAGGGGCGATGAGGGCCAGACCGTTTATTACCTTGTCGCCATCCCTCGCCTCCTTAACTTCTATTTTGCACAATTCACCCAATCTCTCGGCAAAGGAGGCGGTAAATTTGGCTGGCATGTGTTGTACGACCACAATGCCAGGCGCATTGGGAGGCATTTGCATTAGGACTTGTTTGAGGGCTTCCGTTCCCCCCGTAGAAGCACCAAAAGCCAGAATTTTATTTGTGGTAACGGCAAGCGACCCACCGTACGCTGGGGTCTTTTTTAGCTCGGACTCCGGAGTATACCTCTTTATCCGTGCTTTTGCGGCGGCCCTGATCTTTTCTGCCAGTTGGTCCGTCATCTCCGCCACAGAATAGGATGATGTCGGCTTGCCGATCACCTCAAGCGCCCCGTGCGATAGGGCGTCCATTGCCATCTTGCTCCCTTTCTGCGTCAGTGAACTCACTATAATCACGGGCAGAGGATAATACCGCATGAGCCTCTTTAAGAAGGTAAGCCCATCCATCCTGGGCATCTCTATGTCCAAAGTTATGACATCCGGCCTCAACTTGACAATCTTGTCCCGTGCAACGTAGGGATCCGGAGCAGTACCTATTACCTCGATCCCTTCAGCCTTTGAAAGTTGCTCGCTGAAGACCTTTCTCACTACAACGGAATCGTCAACAATGAGAACTTTAATACTTTCATTCATGAGCCGTCATCTATCGTTATCTTGAACCCCAGAGGATTTTTTATCGTGTCAAAGACCGCAACGACTTGTTTTCGATGTTCATCACTCTTACCACTCAGGACAGTTTCCACCTCGATTAGCTCAGGAACACCCAGTTCAAAGACCGACTTGCTGTCATAAAGGCTGAAGGTTTTTCCCGCCACCATATTAAGAAGCTCCTTTACTGTAGCCCCTATCTCTTCTTGTTCAACCACGCCCGTATTAACTCCAAGTAAGTTGCCAGTGAGCTCTTCGGCCAAGGGCACTGGCACAACCACGAAAAAGGTCCCCGTTAAGCGGCCGGTGTAAGTAAGGCGCGCCGAAACTACAGCAACATCAGGAGGATTAATCACCCCACTTATATCCTTTTCCTCAGAGTACTCAGAAGGCATGAAGAACATAGTCTCCAGGATCTCAGAAATCGAGTCCCTCATCGCCTTCTTCAATGTTTCCCTTTTCATTATGACCTTCTCCCACAAGGCGGTTTAACTTACTTTTCATTTGTTCCGGTGTGAAAGGTTTTTGAAGATAATCAGATGCCCCTTTGTCTAGCAGCGCTTTTATCTTTTGTTCGCTTCCTTCTGTAGTCACCACGATTACTGGTATACCAGATAGCACCTCGTCCCTTTTCATCTCTTCTATTAACTCTAGTCCATTCATTTGAGGCATGTTATAATCAGTGACTACCAAGTCCACCCAATTGGTCTTCAAAACCTCCAGCGCCTCACGGCCATCACCTGCCTCAAGTATCTGGCCGACGTTAAACCCACACATCTGCATAGTCTTTTTAAGAACCGACCTCATCACTCTCGAATCATCTACGATGAGCACGTTGAATCCCATTTCTTGCTCCTAATATTGGATGTTGGGATTAACCATAGAGCTATGGGCGCGCCAGTTTTTAGCACATGCCCATTAACTCCTCTACTTCGTGCAATCTCTGTCCAAATCCCGCCATTATCCCCTGAATATCAACGTCACTTATCTGAAGGGTTCTTACTACCTTGTTATGAAACCTGTAGGCAAGACCGTCGCAGCCTACACCTAAACCCATCATCATACAAATGGTATCTGCTAAGTACACTATGGCCGTCTCAATGTCCTCTTCAGACCAAGAGCCATTAAGATGGTGATTGCCGATGATATGAACCATTTTTGCACTGAACTGCCATTTCTTCGCCACCCTTGCCCCCAGTTCTGCGTGGTCTATCCCTATGACCTTTTTTTCGGCTTCTCTGAAAGTTACCTGTTCTTTTTCTACAAGAGTAAATATCTGATCGAACATCTCTCCAACATACCTGTGCAAAATCACCTTACCAATATCCTTGAGAAGGGCCGCGGTAAAAATAAGTTGCTGGTTTCTCACCTTCTTGAGCTCACAGATCTCCTTTGCAATAACCGCGGAAGATACCGCATGCATCCAAAGATCACCTTCACGTAAATCATACCCCTTGTGTTCGGCCTTTAGGTAGTCGGCGCCCATTTTCATTAAGACCATCTCAGCTATTTTTCCCATGCCCAAGTATGCAACAGCTTGGTCAATAGAGTCTATTTTTCTTGGGAGCGCGTAAAACGGCGAGTTACAGATTCTAAGCACGTTCGCGGTCAGGCTTTGGTCATACATAACTACTTCCGCCAAATCAGAAGCCGAGCTGTTGGGATCGTCCACTATTGCGAGCACCCTATGAGCAACCTTGGGAATAGGCCTAAGGCTATTTATCTCTTCTATTATCTTATCTATTGTGCTCATACCTTCCTGTACTCCTGACCAGAAACCTTTACCCACATGTCCCCAGTCCCGATATCAATCCGGATGGTTCTGTTAACGTTACCCCCGACGTCCTCATAATCTACCATCACCTTGTTCTTCCAAAAAATTTTCCTCACCGCCATGTGATTTCTCTTGCCAATGTTAAAAAATCCTTTTTGATCCAGCACCTGTGCACCACCCACAACCACAACCCTTAGTCGCTTCTTCTCCGCACCGAGCCTGTAGCTGGCCTTGAACAAGGCGGGTATTCCTGTATCAGCGAACATGAACGGATTCTTATCCGCCTTTGCCTTGTCCAAGTTTGAGTCAGGCAACATGAAATGTAGAAGTCCTCCCACATGAGCGACCGAATCATAAATTGCCACGCCTATGCAAGAACCTAACGAATAGGTAATAAGCGATGCTTGGACATCATCGCTGACTTTCATATCTGAAACACCGACAATAATATTCACTTAAGCCACCTTCTGTACCGAGTATGCGGGCAAGTCTTGGCTGTTCTTCGCAATTGCAAACAACCCTGGGATATCAAGTATCAGCCCCACCCTGCCATCTCCCAAGATGGCTCCTCCCGCGAGACCTTTAACATTTTTCAGGGCTTCACCTAAAGTCTTGATCACTACTTCTTCTTTCCCAACGAGTTCGTCTACCAGTAGGCAAAGCTTTTCGTTCTCATTCCCAATTAGAACTGCTAGCCCTTCCCATGGCTTGATCGTGCGTTCGGACAATTCAAAAAGATGATGGAGTCTCACCAACGGCACTAGTTCTCCCCGGACCATTATCATTTCACCCTTGCCCTCTACGGTGCTGTAGTCGTTTGGATTAGGCCTGAAGGATTTTAGGATTCCCAAAGCTGGTATAATATATCGCTGTTCAGCGACCCTTACGATTATCCCGTCAATAATAGCAAGTGTGAGGGGTAAGGTTATTATGAAGGTTGAACCCTTATCCGGCTTACTTTTTATCTCCACCCTGCCCCTTAGTTTTTCCAGTGCCTTCTTGACAACATCCATACCAACCCCGCGCCCGGAGATCTCAGTGACTGTCTCTGAGGTCGAAAAACCTGGTTTGAATATGAGGTTGTAGATCTCGCTCTCAGACAATTGTTCAACTCCCGAAATTATTCCTTTATCAATAGCCTTGCTTAGGATCTTCTCCTTGTCAAGACCCCTGCCGTCGTCGCGAATTTCAATAATGATGCTCCCGCCTCTCTGGTAGGCCAAAAGCTCAATGGTCCCTTTTTCTGGTTTTCCTTTAGCAAGACGCTGTTCAGGGGGCTCAATACCATGATCAACGGCGTTTCTTATCATATGGACCATTGGCTCATAAAGCTCTTCAACCACGTTTCGGTCTATCTCCGTCTCTTCTCCCTTCATTTCAAGAGAGACCTTTTTTCCCGAGCTGCGGGCAAGATCCCTAACTAATCGCACCATTTTCTGAAAGGTATTTTTAATAGGCACCATCCGCATGGACATGGCCGTCTTCTGCAACATGGAACTAATCTGGTGGAGTTGGTTCAGGGCATGAAATAGGCGCTGATCGGTAACAGAGAGGATTCTTTTGTTTTGCCTCAACATGGATTGAGCAATAACCAATTCGCCTGTCATGTCCACAAGGGTATCAAGCTTTTTCGTGTCCACCTTAACCTGCAGATCAATCTTCTTTTTTCCGACTCTTTTCTGCTCCCTCAGCGCACTGATAACCTCCTTTGATCCCACGAGTCCCTTTTCAACCAGTATCTCTCCTACCTTCTTGTTCCCGTCTTTCTTCTGCTCCTCCAGAACCCTTTCCATTTCCTCTCTGTCGATGGCCCCTTTTTCAACAAGCAGTTCTCCCAAGGGTTTATCTTTATGCTCTTTGGAGGCTGAAATCACATCTTGAATGCGAGCAATGAGGGGCCCCACGCCCTCATTGGAAGACGGCCGTCGCCCTACCTCAAGGGCCACCTTGACATTCTCTATCATCTTTTTGAGCATATCTACCGATTCTAGGATGATATCAATTATGTCTGCATCAATGCTCAGTTCCCCGCTACGCGCTAGGTCCAGGAGATTTTCAGCACAATGAGATAGTTTGTTTATTTCGGCAAGGTTCAAGAAACCCGAAACACCTTTTATCGTATGGAATGGTCTGAAAATGGCGTTAATTATGTCTGCGTCGGAGGGATCGTGCTCAAGCTCTACAAGGTTGACCTCTATGGTTCCCAGGTTCTCCAACGCCTCGACAACAAAATCCGCCATGACCTCTTGATCTTCATCGCTTAGAAACTCAGGGCACGCTTCCCTTTCTTCCTGTCCTTGCTCCTCTAGGCCCTGCTCGGCTTCGGACCCATTGCCCCCTTGAGAATCGCTTGCATTTGATTCCTCGAGCCCGTAACGACCGAGTTCGGAGAGCATCGCCGATAAGTTATCATCATAAGACTCCCCTCGGCTTACAGCTCTCAAGGCAGCCTGGAGCGCTCCAACCCCTCTCTCAAGAGGATCAACGTCCGTTTCTTCCGCCAAGATCAACTTCTCTACATAACGTTTCAGAGCCTTCAGGAGCTTCCCAAAATTGGGTTCACTAATATGATCACCCTTGTCTTCGAGGGTCTCAATCAAATTCATCGCCTTGCCCAAGCCTAGAATATCGCCTTCATCCAGGTTAATGATCTCGAGGGCAAGCTGGTCTATCAAATCTTCAATGGTTTTTAGCTCTTCTTCCATCGTTCCTCCCCTTATGGGATTCAATGGCGTCGCTTGAATCCGCGCCAAACCTTAACGTTGGAAGACCTTTTCCAGTTTCTCGCTCAGGGTCTCTGGTGTAAAAGGTTTTACTATGTAATTGCTCACCCCTGCCTTCACTGCCTCAATAACGTTTTCCTTCTGCCCCTCTGCTGTTACCATAATAAATGGTATACTTTTCAGCTCCTCGTCTGCCCGCACCTCTTTCAGTAGTTCAAGACCTGTCATCTTGGGCATGTTCCAATCAGAGACGATTAAACCCACTTTCTCCTTTCTAAGTTCATTTAATGCTGCGGTACCGTCCTCGGCTTCAATAATGTTCTTAAAACCCAGCTGCTTGAGTACTCCTTTTACGATGCGCCTCATTGTAGCAAAATCATCTACAACGAGAACCTTGATAGACGTATCAAGCGCCATTACACGTTACCTCCAAAGTAAGTTCTTGTTTTGCCGACGGTGCACACTTCCACGTTGAAACGCTATAATGATGCCAATAAATCATCTACTGCGTTTTGATTCAGACCCTTCCCTTCCCCTTGAGGACCCTTTAACAAAGACCGATCTTCCCCAAGCTCTGTTGCCATCTCCTCGGGGTGAAGTGAACTTTCCATCTCGTACTCCTTGATTCTCAATCCCAGGGAAGTTATCAGGTCCTGAACTCGCTTTTCCATGGTCTTTACCAGATTGACAATCCTTTGGATCCGCTGCCCGACAAGATCCTGAAAACAAAGAGGCTCTGTCATGTTCATCGATAATTTCCGGATTTTCTCAAATGCCTTTCTGTCTCGTGCTATCATATCCACCAGCGGCTTCAAGTCAGTAAAAACACCTGTCTTTATGCCTCGTGCTTGTTCCGGCCCTACTGCAGAGATCTCTGTAGATAGCCTTTCCACGCCTGCGCAAAGCTCTGAGTATATCCTGTCAAGTTCCTCAAGCCTGTTCATACATTCTGCTAACACCCCTTCACTTATGTCCAATATTTTCATAGTGCTTTTTTCTAACGTATCATTGATACCTTCGAGTTCATTGCTTGTCTCTGGAATTTCATTTTTTGCCAGCCCAACTATGCTGGGCTCTATCCTTTTCTGGAGATCTCTTCTGCATGCAATCATTTCATCTGCTATTTCCCTTATTCTCTCGGATAATTCCATTGTAAGCGCCTCATAAAACTCCCCTTTCTTGAGCCTTTTTAAGATCTCTTTCAAAGAATCCAGCTCCGTTGTTGAAATAGACTCTGAATCAGCTTTACATGCCTCCTTGATGGGGGTCCCCTCCTCGCCCTGTTCCTTTTGCGGGTCAAATAATTTACCTATCAGTTTGTTTCCGTTTACATCCCAACCCGATACACATCCATTGGAAAGAATCTTGAGTCGGAACAAAAACTCATAATCATCTACAGCCAATGCGCGTTGTCCTTCAAGTATAACGAAAAAAGGAGCGTTATCTAAGGAAGCATTTAGGTTAATTACCTCAGCCGTCTCACCTTGCACATGGAGGCATAATGTATCACCAACGCTTGTAATTTTTAAAGCTGGAGCACCAGAGCTTAATATCTGTTTCACTTGAGATTGAACAAGAATGATCCTCTGCTTTTCTCTCCTTAGAGTTACGGCCACCGCGAGATCCATGAAGGGTAATCCTCCTGCGAGCAATTTACATGCGAAAGAGAACTTTTCTCAATTGAAGAGCAAGCCCTTCTGCCGCCTTTGTTCCTAAGTTTGCAACATTTATACCAAGTAATTTTAGGAGGCCTGCAATATAAACCCCAACAAACTCTATTCATGTTCACCTATCACATCACCTTCAATCCAAGGCCCTCGGTTATTGCCACTTTTTTGACATGAGTTCCATGTTTTTGGCATGGTTCCCAGCTTACATCCTCTACTTCATCCACGTTGTTAAGGATCCTTTACTTTGTGCCGATTTAAATATGGGGGTGTCTTGAAGGGACCTTTGTAAAATTTGATGAACAGTACCACTTTTTAGCAGCCGAGGGTACACAGATGATTTCTATATTTGGTATTGGTCTTTCAGCCCTTAAGGCCTTTGGGCAAAAAATGGATATAATTGCTGAAAACGTCGCTAATATTTGCTCTGAAGGGTATGGGAAAAAGCGAGCAGTAATGATGGAAGGCCCAATTCAAAATGTGGTGATAAAGATAAGCCATAATCCGCCAGGAGACCATGCGGTAGACTTGGCCGAGGAAATACCCCAGTCATTAGTTGCCGTTCGGGGCTACGAGGCGAATCTCAAAAGCATCCGCACAGAGGACGAGATGTTAGGGACCGTGCTTGATATAGTCAAATGACATCTAACCCACAAAGCAGAATTAAAACTACTTTTAATCTCATTGTTAGGTTGCAAGCAGTGTTGATTCGAACACGGCCCTCGGTATCCTGTCAATTATGATTGGGAAGTCTTCTTTGCCAAGTCCAATATGCGATAAGGACTTTTCCAGCATCTCCGTGTTTGGTCTATCAACTTGATACCCCACTCTGAACCTGGTCATTAGCAGGTCGGCAAGGTATACGATGCTTACAAGTTCCCTATCCTCCTGTGAGTTTTCCGGCTCATGGTGATACCTTATCACGTCTGACAAAACGGAAGGCAATCCCCACTTTTTGGCAAGCATAAAACCCATTTCAGTGTGCTCAAGGCCGAATCTCACCTTTTCCACTTTACACAGGTCAACTCCCTTGTCTTGAAGCGACCTATAAAACAAAGGCGCATTGGTTATCACGTACTGATCCAGCGCTATCTTGCCGATGTCGTGAAGAAGTCCTCCTGTATACGCTATATCCGGCTGAGATCTTCGAGTAAACACGGATATCTCATGGGCAGTCATGGCGGTGGCCAAGGCATGATGGAATATGCCCCCTTTGCACAAGGAGTATCCGCCAGTCCTAGTATCCGCGAAAAGCATCTCTACTGTAGCAGAAAGCACAAGCTGAAACAGCTTCTTTTCCCCAAGCACGATCAGTGCCCGATCTATTGAATCCACCGTAGTAGCAGCACCCACAATGGGACTGTTCGCCAATTTTAGGACTTTGGCACTAATCACTTGGTCCTGCATTATCTCCATTGCAATATCATCTATGTCATATTCTTTTTCCCTTAGCATCCGGATTACCTTGAGGGCTATTTGGGGAATGGGTTTCACTTCTTTTATTGCTTGCATTATCTCGTCTTTGCTAATGTTGATGTCGCCCGCCTCTTGACCTCCTCCTTGCTGGACAATAGGCTCAATGCTTGTTTCGAAGGTATCCATTCTCAAAGATATCTTGCAAGGAAACAGCCCCCCTGTTTCAACGCTCTCTACTGCCACACCCTGCTCCCGCAGTATATCCTCCACAGTCTCCGCTGTTCTGCCACCAATATCCAACATTAGATCCTGTTCGCTGACCTCTCCTACAAGCCCTCCACCGGCTATACACCCCTTGAGTTTACTCCTGCGAGCGCCAGCTTCGTTGAGCTTCTCTATAAGAAGCGGAAGACCCGTGGTGGCGTAAACTGCTGGGCTAAAAGGTATATCTGTGCCCGTAGGTTCGGGGAGAAGAATGTGAATGAGTCCTCCAATCTCTGCATCGTTGTCAACCAGCGCCACTCCCACACATGTGCCCAGGTATGCCTCTAAGACCTCCTTCTTTTTCCCGCCCAGAGCAAAGGAGCCCGAGGGTATACTTTTCTTGTGCATTAGCCTCCTCTCCTACTAAGACCACTGTTAAGCAGTAAATATAATAAACTACCCCGCCGCAAGCAGCGGGGTATTAGAATAGGGACAGCTGCCGATCTTCATACAGCTTTCGGTATTCGGAACCTTGTTTCTTGACATAGTCTCGTATTGTATTCTCGTCCCCAT
>Ga0164318_10000050_pt1 | contig 59084 bp, 49 predicted proteins | sample GuaBasSedimGuay9_FD_113734 | JGI IMG/M metagenome (GOLD analysis project Ga0164318, IMG submission 113734) | Subseafloor sediment microbial communities from Guaymas Basin, Gulf of California, Mexico - Guay9, Core 4571-4, 0-3 cm | ecosystem: Environmental > Aquatic > Marine > Hydrothermal vents... | reverse complement strand
CTGCAACAGGAACAGGAGCAGGTGGTGTTGGTTATTATGGTAATAAGCTTGATTTGTATGTTGCTGATTGGGGTGATAATAGTAGTGGTAGAGTAACAAAGATTGAAGGTATTACAAATACCGCGCCTACTATCACAAGTGTTACACCATTAACATCAGAATGTGATGCAAATGGTTATATTTATTTGAATAAGCAATCTACCTATACAATCCAATTTACAGCTACAGATGATGAGTTATCAACTTGCACAGTAGATTTATATTATGCGCCTAATGATTCTGCTACTATAGATAGTTCAATTTTAATTGCTTCTGGCATAACAGTTTCATCAAGTGGTAAAGGAAGTTATGATTGGACTCCAGAAAATACATCAGGTATAACATTGCCTGATACCGGTTATGTTCTTGCAATTATAACAGATAAATATAATCAAAAAGATGATGACTATAGTGATTGTCAGATTGTAGTAAATAATACTGTACCTACAATTAAATTCTTATCTGACTATAATTGTCAAGGAACTCCTGGTGATTCTATTATTGTAGTTTATGAAGGTGAAGGTAATGGATGGGCTGGTGAAGATCAAAGAAGCATAATTTTATATGCTCAGAATCCTAACAAATTAACATTCTTTAAAGTAACTGCAACATTTGATACTTCAGTAATCAAGATTTCTAAGATTGTAGAGGGTGAATTATTATCAGCTTATGGTGGAGATTTAACAGAATTTTATTATTCTCCTGATGTAGATCAAATTAATGCTACTGGTAAATTCTCAATTGCTGGTGGACTAAAATTCCCTGGCTCTGATGAAGGTATCAATAAGTCAGGTGTTCTTGCAAGAATTATGTATTATGTAGATACCACAGGTATTAATACTGATGATCCTACAGCAACAGCAGATCAAAGAGTTGTTGTATCTGATCCAGGTACAGGCATTGGTATTACAATTGATGAAGCAAACAGTATCATGATTAAAGCAGGTAATGATACATTAGAAGTAAAAGCATGGGGTAATGCATCTCTTTATAAGACATTATTAGGTGATATTGCAGGCCCTGATTATTATACTAATGTTTATCTGAATCATAAAGCACCGAATATGGTACCAGCACCAGATGGTAGAATTGATAATGATGATGTTATGGCATTTGTATTTGCATGGAATGGAACTGTTACAGATAACACAGGATATCAAGATCCATTATCAGACCTTGCTCCTGCATTATCATGGAAATCAGGTGTAAGAGCTCCATATTTATTTGCAAGACCAGATTGTAAATGGGAAGCAGATGATGTAACTGCGTTCTCTGAAATGTATTCTTGGTATCGTTCCTTTGGAGCAGCTTCATTAGCTAAAGTTGCTAAAGCATCAACACCAGTTGATTATGATAAAGTTGAAGCTCAATTACCATTGCAGTTTAAATATTTAGGTGGTTCCTTAACTGCTGGAAATGAAGCAGTATTTGATATTTATGCAAATAATGTTAAAGATTTAAGACTTATAAGAAGTATTCTTGAATTTGATCCTGAAGAAATAGAAGTTGTTAATGTACAAATGTTAGGTATGCTCGAAAAAGATGGCGCTAATACAACATTGTTCAAAGATGCTGCTAAGGGTAAATTAGATCTTGCTGCAGCTGTATTCTCTCATGTAAATAAGGGAGTTTCAGGAACAGGTTCTGTTATTAGAGTGACTTTAAGAGCTAAAAAGACTATCAGCAGTGATATTGTATATTCATATCAGATTTTTGATGATAATAATATTCTTGTTAGTGAAAAAGTAACAAAACTTGGTGCTAATACATTGGCTAAACTTGGTGTTCCAAAATCATTTAATTTGAAACAGAATTATCCAAACCCATTCAATCCTACAACAGAAATTGCTTACTCATTACCGGAAGCTTCAAAAGTAACATTAAAGATTTACAACATTACAGGTCAGTTAGTAAAAACACTGGTTAATGACTACAAAGAAGCTGGTAATTATAAAGTAATCTGGGACGGTAGAAATAATAGTGGACAAAAAGTAGCAGCTGGAGTTTATTTCTACCAGATTAGAACTGATAAATTCACTCAGACAAAGAAAATGGTAATGTTGAAATAGGGAAAATAGTATCCCCTTTTGTTTCATAAAAAGCCTCTGCTCAAAAAGCAGAGGCTTTTATTTTTTTACTTGATTTTTATCATTTGTTTTTTATATTTTAATATCATTAATATGAAAAAAAAGATGACATATAAAGATATAGATCTTTTTATATCGGATGACAATATGACAGCATATATAGAATTTTCTAATAACAATTTTTCTTTAAATGATATATTAATCTTATTAATGAAAGCTAAAATAGTATATGGTATTTTAGATGTAAATATTAAAAGTATGCTGGAAGAGAAAAGAATTAATAAAAAATATTTAGTGGCTCATGGTAAAGAGGCAAAAGATGAAGTATGGGATAAATTTGAATATTTTGTATGTGATGATAAAAATCGAAGTGTTATTGAAAGGGATAGAGAAGGCAAAGTAGATTTTAAAGATTTAAATCTTATTGAAAATGTTGTTATGGAACAGGTGCTTATTCAGAGGATGTTAACTAAAGAAGGTGAGCAGGGTAAGGATATATTTGGAAATATTATTTATCCTAAAGTATTTAAAAAAGAATTTCCAGCAGGAGAAAATACTAAAATTGCTGATTATGATGATAATTTATTGGTTGCAGCAATAAATGGTCATGTTTATAAATGTGATGGTAAAATTTGTGTATCTGATAAATATTATATTAAAGGGAATGTTGATTATAGTACGGGAAATATTGTGTATTTAGGCGATTTATATATTTATGGTGATATAAAGGAAGGATTTTCTGTTCAGAGTACAGGCAGTATTTTTTTAGAGGGAAATTGTGATAAAGCAAATGTTATTTGTGGTAAAGATTTTATAGTGAAGAAAGGTATAATAGGGGCTGTAGGGAAAAAAGTTAAAGTAAATGGTATTTGTAAGGCAGATTATATTGAAAACTGTGAATTGGAATGTAAGGGTGAGATAAAAGTTAAAAAATATATAAATCATTCCCATGTTATTTGTGGGGATAAGATTATAATAGAAAAAGATCCTGAGATTATTAATATGATCGTAGGTGGTAAAGTAGTAGTAAAGAATAGTATAGAATGTGATAATATTGGCAATAAATTTAATACTTTAACATATATTGAACTTGGAGTGGATCCATTTTTGAAAAAAAAGATAGAAAATCTTAAGAATTTGATAGAATTTTATGAATCTAAATATTTTAATTTATCAAGCCAATTGGATTTTTTGATTAGATTTTTTAATACTCCTCCCGAGGAAAATATTGATGATAATTTTATAATAAAGGTGGATAAATTAAAAGAAAGAAAAAAAGAACTTGAAAAATCAGTTCCAGTTTTGTATAATAAAATTAGAAATGAACAAAAGAATTTGAAGCAACTTGAAGCTAAATTTGAAAAAGAATTGAAGAATACAGAGGTAAAATATATAAAAGTTCGTAATGAAATTTACCATGGTGTAAAAATTTCAATTAAAGGAAAGTATTTAGATATTCAGGATAAAATGCATAAATGTATAATTAAATTAGAAAAAGATACTATAAAAATAGAAAAAATGGAGTAATTTTATGGATATTGCAACCATAATAGGTTTAGTATCGGGAATTGGTTTAGTTTTTGCGGCTATTTTTATGGGTGGTAATTTTGGAGCATTTATAGATGTGCCTTCTATTTTGATTGTTGTTGGAGGAACAATAGCAGCTACTTTTATTAGATTTAATATGAAGACTGTTTTTGGAGCAGTTAGTGTTTTAATGAATGCATTTTTTGAAAAGACACAAGATCCATTAAAAGTTATTAAACAGATTGTTGATATGGCTAATAAAGCTCGTAAGGATAGTATATTGGCATTAGGTAGCGTTAAAGTTCCTGATCCATTAATGCAAAAAGGTATTCAACTTGTTGTGGATGGTATTGCTCCTGAAACAGTAAAAAATATTTTAAATACAGAAATTGCTTTTATGAAAGAAAGGCATTCTGAAGGTCAAAAGATATTTAAAGGTATGGCATCATCGGCACCAGCATTTGGTATGATTGGTACTTTAATAGGTCTTGTACAGATGCTTCAAAATATGTCTGACCCTTCTAGTATAGGACCTTCTATGGCAGTGGCATTATTGACAACTTTATATGGTGCTTTTATAGCTAATTTGATTTTTATTCCATTAGCAGATAAATTAGAAAATAGATCTCAAAAAGAGCAGCTTATTATGAAATTAATTGTAGAAGGATTATTATCCATCCAGGCAGGAGATAATCCAAGAGTAATAGAAGAAAAATTATTATCCTTTTTATCACCTCAAATGAGAGGAGGGAAAAGTAAGTAGTTATGGCTGATGATGAATTAATGGAAGAATGTCAATGTGAAGAGGGTGGAGCCCCTGAATGGATGGTGACATTTGGAGATATGATGTCTTTATTGCTTACTTTTTTTATTATGCTTTTGAGTATGTCTACAATGGATGTAGTCAAATATAGACAGGTAGTGGAATCTTTAACAGGTGCTTTTGGCGCAAGTATAAAAGAAACTGCTCAATATGAGAAAGCAGAAAAAATTACAGAAAAAGATATAAAAACTGAATCTGAAGCTATTCAGAAAATAACTGAAGAATTAGCTAAGATGGTTCAAGATAGCCAATTGCAAAAATTTGTTAAAGTTGGGAAGAAAGGTGATTCTATTATTGTGACTGGTAAAATAACAGAAACGAAAAAACAGAATGAAATGAGTAAATTGATTGCCCAGCTTAATTCTGTTATTCAGTCGGAAAAAATGTCTGATATGGTGAAAGTTGTTGTTGATAAAAGGGGCGTAGCAGTAAGAATAAAAGATAAAAGTCTTTTTAAATCCGGGGATGCCACAGTACAAAGAAGTTCAATGAAGATATTATATAAAATAGGGAAAATTATTAAAAAACATAAAGGAACAGTATTAATAGAAGGCCATACAGATGATATACCTATTCACAATAGAAAATTTGCATCGAACTGGGAATTATCTGCTGCACGGGCTGCAAGTGTGGCTCGGTTTATTATTAAATATGCTAAAGTAGATAAAAAGAAATTAAGAATAGTAGGTCTTGCAGATACTCAACCACTTGTTCCTAATACATCAGCAGAAAATAGAGCAAAAAATAGAAGAGTAGAATTTATTTTTATGAAATAAATGGAGGTAATAATGTCAAAAGCAATTGGAATAGACTTGGGTACTACAAACTCTGTTATTGCTGTATATGAGGGGGATTCACCAATCATAATACCTAATAGTAGAGGAGGTAGACTCACTCCTTCCGTTGTCTCATTTACAAAGGAAGGAGAAATATTAGTGGGTCAATCTGCTAAAAACCAGGCAATTATAAATAGTGATAGAACAATAAGTTCTATTAAACGTAAAATGGGCACAAGGTATAGTATTGAAATAGATGACAAATCTTATTCCCCAGAAGAAATATCAGCATTTATTTTAAGAAAATTAAAAAAAGATGCAGAGGATTATTTAGGATATGAGGTTAAAGATGCAGTAATTACTGTCCCTGCTTATTTTAATGATTCTCAAAGACAAGCGACAATAAATGCAGGGAAGATAGCAGGAATTAATGTATTAAGAATTATTAATGAACCAACAGCCGCATCTCTTGCTTATGGACTTGATAAAGATAAAGAACAAATTGTTATGGTATTTGATATTGGCGGTGGGACTTATGATGTTTCTATTTTAGAAATTGGTAATGGAGTATTTCAGGTATTAGCTACTTCTGGAAATAATCATTTAGGAGGAGATGATTTTGATAAACAATTATTGGATTATGTTATAAAGGAATATAAAAAGTCTGAAGGAATAGATTTATCAAAAGATAGAATGGCATTACAAAGGTTATCGGAAGAGGTTGAAAAAGTTAAAATAGAATTATCTGATGCTCCTGCAACAAATTTGAACATTCCTTTTATTACTGCAACTAAAAGCGGACCAAAGCATTTAGAAATGAAAATAACTAGAAGTCTGTTTGAGAATTTGATTAAAGATATTGTAGAACAAATAAAAGAACCTGCAGAGATTGCACTAAAAGATGCTAAACTTACAAAGGATAAAATAGATAAAGTATTACTGGTAGGAGGTTCTACAAGAATTCCATATATTCAGGAGAAAATAAAAGAAATTACAGGCAAAGAGGAATTACATAGAGAAATAAATCCCGATGAATGTGTTGCATTAGGCGCTGCAATCCAGGCAGCTATTATAAAAGGTAGTGCGAAGGGCATTGTATTGGTTGATGTTATTCCATTGACATTGGGAATTGAAGTAGAGGGCGATACTTTTGTTCCTATAATTGAGAGGAATACCCCAATTCCTGTTTCAAAAACTAAATTATTTACTACTATTGCAGATAATCAAAAAATTGTTGATGTGAAGATTTATCAGGGAGAGAGAAAAATAGCTTCTGCTAATAAATTTTTAGGAAATTTTCAGCTTACTGGAATTAGAGAAGCTAAAAAAGGAGAGCCTCGCATCGAAGTTACTTTTGAGGTTGATGTTGATGGTATTTTACAGGTTTCTGCAAAAGATGTTGATACTGGAGCAAAACAAGAAATAGTTTTAAAAGATTCTACTGGGTTATCTGAGGATGAAATTAAGGAAAAAATAGAAAATGCTAAAATGTATGAGGAATATGATAAGGAATACTTAGCTAAAATGCATCTTTTAAATAAAGCTGATGCTTTGATTATTGAAGGTAATGATTTATTATTCTTTTTTAAGGAAAATAAAATTGAATTGGAGGGGGATTTATTACTTGATTTAAAAGACGCCATTGAAGAGTTAGAATCAATAAAAAGTAAAGATAGTTTAGTTTCTTCTGAAGTAAAAGATATGGTTGATACAGTTGAGACATTATTAAGTAAAGTTAGATTTGAAAAAGAAAAATATTCAGATTTGGATAATGAGAATGATAAAGTAAAGAAAGAAGAAAAAGATGACGATAATATAGATAAAGATGATTTGGAAATTTTGGAAATGGAGTAGAACTATATGAATTATTCTGAATATTATAAGGTCCTGAAGTTACCGGAAAATGCTCCTTTTGAATTAGTAAAAAAAGCTTATAGGCAGTATGTTCATCTTTATCATCCAGATGTTTGTGCTAATAATAGAATTTATGTAGAGCGATTTAAAAAGATTCAAGAAGCTTATAATAAATTGAGAGAGCTTTCTCTTAGATCAGAATATATAGTTAAAGAAGAAAAGGTAGAAAAAAAACCGTCTGTCAATAGGTATAATAGTAGTAATGATAGCATGTTTAGATTATCTAAAAAAAATAAAAAGCATAGTATTTTTAAAAATTTTAAGTTGAATTTTTCTCATAATGAAATGAATATTGATATTGTTTCCAGAAATTTATCAACAAAAGAATTAATCGATAGGTTAACTTCATCAGATAACAGATATGTTAGAATGGCGGCTGCAAAAGCTCTTTTTCCGAGAAAGAATGCAAAAAATTTGTTATATCTTTTGAGTGCTTGTAATGATAAAGATGAGGAAGTAAGCAAATTTGTAGTAGGATTAATGAGAAATTATTTTGATTTCGAAGGATTGACTTATTTGAAAAAAATTTGGGAGATCTCCTCGCAGGCACAAAGGTTCAAACTTTTATTAATTTTTGAAAAAATAAATGATCCAAGGATAAGTGCTGTAATAAAAGAAGATGATATGTCTTATTCTAATTTTTTAAGAAAAAAATTAAATAGATTTTTTGCTAAATTTAAAAAAGAAAAATTTTCTATTTTTGAAAATAAATAGGCAAATTTTTACATATAAATAATAGAGGCTTGCTTAGATATAATCCCTTGAAAATCAGTACGATAGTTATCTTTATATTTTACGGCATATAAATTGCATACTTATGGTGTAAAAAAAGGAGAACTTTATGATAAAAGGATTATATAATAATGCTTATGCAATGAATTATCTTTCTAATAAACAAGATATAATTGCAAATAATTTAGCGAATGCAAATACAGTTGGGTTTAAAAAAGATAGCATTTTTGCGAGAAAACTTCAAGATTTAGTTAATGAGAAAGATAAAGTGCCAAGATGGGATCAAAGAAGCATGGCAGATCAGACATTTACAGATTTTACAGAAGGTAGTTTTAGACTGACGGATAATCCATTGGATCTTGCTATTAATGGTGATGGTTTTTTTGAAATTCAGACATTTAGTGGTACTGCTTATACGAGAAATGGTAATTTTAAAATTAATTCAGATGGTATGTTAGTTACAAATAATAATCAGCCTGTGATGGGCAAAAATGGTCCTATTATTTTAATTGGGAAAGATATTGCAATTGGTGAGGATGGACGAGTTTTTGTTGATGGACGTTATGTTGATAAAATAAAAGTAGTAGATTTTGAAAAGCCTTATGAATTAGCAAAGATTGGAGATAATCTTTGGAAAGAAAAAGTACCTATGGCTGTAAAAAAGGATTCTAATGCAAGAGTTTTACAGGGATACCTGGAAGATTCTAATGTTAATACAATAGAGGAAATGGTTAATATGATTGAAAGTTTTAGGGAGTTTGAGAGTAACCAGAAATCTATACATGCTCAGGATGAGACATTAGATACATTGATAAATAGTGTTGGTAGATTAGAATAAAATTAAAATTGGAGGAATATATGATAAAAGCAATGAGAACAGCTGCAACAGGGATGATTGCGCAACAGTTTAATGTTGATACAATAGCAAATAATTTGGCTAATGTAAATACAACAGGTTTTAAAAAGAATAATGTAGAATTTCAGGATTTATTATATCAAACTATAAGAGCAGCTGGTACAACATTTATTCAAGGGGCGGAAGTCCCTTCAGAATTACAAGTTGGTAATGGAGTAAAAGTAGCAGCTACTCCGAAGATGTTTTCACAGGGCGATGTGGTTCCTACTAATAGAAAATTAGATGTTGCTTTAAATGGCGATGGATTTTTTCAGGTTATGGGTCCTGATGGAACAATTTATTATACAAGGGATGGTTCTTTTCAAATTAATAGAGATGGGACTTTGGTAACAAAAGATGGTTTTATTTTGCAACCGGAAATGTCTATACCCGAGAATGCTACGGATATAATGATCGGAATTGATGGTACAGTATCTGTTTTAACGCCGGATGCTGTTGAAGAAACTGTTATTGGTCAGATTGAGCTTGCAAAGTTTATAAATCCAGCAGGATTAAAGAATATTGGTAGAAATTTGTATGTGCCGACTGCTGCATCGGGGGATCCTTTACTTGGCATTCCGGCACAGGAGGGATATGCTGAGACATTGCAAGGTTATCTGGAAAAATCTAATGTGCAGGTTGTAGAAGAAATGGTTAATATGATAACAGCTCAGCGTGCTTATGAAATTAATTCAAAGGCAATAACAGTATCTGATGAGATGTTGTCAACAGTCAATAATTTAAGGAGATAATAAAATGAAAGACATTATTTTTAAATGTCTTTTACTCCTATTAGTTATTTTTAATATTAGTTTTGGCAATATTATGATCTTTTTGAATAATAATGCAATTGTTAAAGATGATATAAAATTACAGGATATAGGAAAATTTGCAGGTACTAATATTCCTGCTCAGGTAAAAAAATTAAATGTAAAACCTATTTTAAATGGAAATTATATTTCAAAATCTCAACTTGAGTTTTATATAGAAAGACTTTATCCAAGTTTAGATATTAAAATTTATGGTCCAGAAAAGGTTAATATATTATTTGCAAAGTTTTTTTTGTCTAATTTTAGAATAAAAGATGAAATCAAAAAATTTTTAATTAAAAAATTAAAATTACCTGAAAATCAAATAAAATTCAGAATTAGAAAGTATCCTCAAAATAAATTTTTTCTTTTTAAACCAGATTCAATTGTTGTTTTTAGTAAAAAGATAAAAATTAATAATTTTAATTTATTTTCATTAGAGTTATATAAAGGTGGGAGAGTGGTTGAGAGGATAAATGTTCCATTGCATTTAAAAGTTTATAAATATTACTATACTCCTAAACATTTGATTTATAATAACACTGTAGTAAAAACTTCTGATTTTGAGAAGAAATTATTTTTAGCAAGTGTTAATGAAAAAGGTATTGTTTTAGATATTGGTAATATAATAGGGAGCAAAACAACAAGAATTTTAAAGCCGGGAAATATTTTATATAATAGATATTTTAAGTGGCCGGTTTTAGTTAAAAGAAATGATATTATAGATGTAATTGTAAAAACAGGGAATGTAAAAATTACTTGTAAACTCAAGGCTTTAGAAGATGGTCATAAAAATGAGTATATTAAAGCTAAAAATATTAAAAGTAATAAAGTTTTACAAGTTAAAATAGTAGATAAGAATAAAGGGGAGATAATATTATGAAAAGGATTGGAATAATAATTCTGATTTTATTAGTTTTTAATAATTTGGGCTTTTGTAAAACAAAGCCTCTTTATCAGATGTTTTCCGATAATAAAGCAAGGGATGTTAATGATCTTATAACAATAATAGTATCTGAGCAAGCAGTAGCAAATAATTATAGCACGAATAATTCTAATACCCAACATCAGCTGGCATCCAGTTTTGGTCCTGGTAAAGGCGGATGGCAAAGAGCAGTGTCATTGTTTGGAATAGATGGAGCATGGAAAAACACTTATAAAGGAGATGGGAGAACTGCTCGCGGAAATTCATTTAAAACAACTTTGTCAGCAAAGATTATAAATATATTACCTAATGGTAATTTTCAGATTGAAGGAAGGAAAAAAATCGTTGTAAATGGTGAAGAGGAATTAATTAAAATTACAGGAGAGGTAAGGCCGGATGATATATCAGCGGATAATACAGTTCCTTCTTATAAAGTGGCTAATGTTGAAATAAGTTATAAAGGTAAAGGTACAATGACTCAAGGTGCAAAACCTGGAATTTTAACCAGAATACTTAATTGGATTTTTTAGTTTTATGTGGGGGATGATATGATTGGAAGAGTAGTATTTTTTATTATATTTGTAAATATTTTGAATATATTTGCTGAGGTGAGGGTAAAAGATATTGCACATATTGAAGGTGTGGGGGAACTTCAGGTTGTTGGTTATGGGCTTGTTGTGGGTTTGAATGGTACAGGAGATAAAAATAGAACTATATTCACTGTTCAGTCAATTTCAAAAATGCTTCAGAGAATGGGTGTTGCTATTGATGCAAATAAAGCAAGAGTTAAAAATGTTGCAGCTGTGATGGTTACAGGCAAAATAAATCCTTTTATGAAGAAGGGAACTAAATTTGATGTGCAAGTTGCTTCCTTGGGAGATGCAACAAGCCTTGAGGGGGGAGTTTTAATAATGACACCGTTGAGAGGACCTGATAATATTATATATGCAGCAGCTTCTGGCCCGGTTTCTATTGGAGGCATGAATTCAGGAGCTCCAAGAGGTAGTAGGCAAAATTTTGAACTTGTAGGAATGGTCCCACAGGGAGCTATTCTGGAAAATGAGATAAAAACAAATATAGTTGATAATGATTTTTTAAATATAACATTAAATGAGCCTGATTTTACTACTATTATGAGATTAAAACAGGCTGTGGATGAGCGATTTGGTAATGAAATTGCTTTTCCTGTAGATGCGGGATTGGTCAGGATTAAAATCCCAGCCAATTATTCTTCTCAATATAAGGTTATAGAATTGATTTCGATTATAGAAAATTTGACAATTATACCTGATGATGTTGCAAAAGTAGTGATTAATGAGAGAACAGGCACAATAATATCTGGCAAAAATGTAGGAATTTCTACAGTTTCTATATCACATAATGATATAAGCATTGTTGTTGATCAGGGAGATGGTCAGGGTGGGGGAGCTACTCAGGCAAGGACAATCGTTTTACCTGAGAGAGTTAATGTTCAGGAATTAGCTAAAGCTTTGAATGCTATTGGCGCTACTCCTCGGGATTTAATCGCTATATTTCAAGCTTTAAAAAAAGCTGGAGCCTTAAATGCAGATTTAGAGGTGATGTGATGATAAAATTGCATGGCGATTTGGCAAAATTATCATCAAATAGTGGAGTTGATTTAGAGAAAAAGAAACAGAAACTTCAGAAGGTTTGTCAACAGTTTGAATCTATTTTTTTGAGTATGATATGGAAGAATATGTCTAAATTTGATAAAAATAATATGTTTTATGGTGGAATTGGAGAGGAAATCTTTAGAGATCAATTAATAAATTCTTTTTCTGATATATCATCACAATCTGAACAGGTAGGTTTGTCAAAAATTTTATATAATCAATTATCAATGAAATATAATTTAGATACTGATAAAATTAATAAAAGCATTAGCAAAAGTATTAGCAAAATTCATATAAAAAGCAATGTTAAAATGCAGTCTCCCTTTAAAAAATTGCAGAAATATTTAAAGATAATTTCAGATAAAGCTAATAAATATGGGATAGATCCAAATCTTGTAAGTTCTGTAATACTTGTGGAATCTGGGGGAGATAATTTTGCGGTTTCTCCGAAAGGCGCAATGGGATTGATGCAAATAATGCCAGATACAGCTAAAATGTTGAATATAAGAAATCCTTTTGATCCTGAAGAGAATATTGATGGAGGAGTAAAATATTTAAAACAACTTAGAGAATTATATAATGATGATATAGATTTAATATTAGCAGCTTATAATGCTGGCCCTACTAATGTGGAAAAATATAATGGAGTCCCACCTTTTAAGGAAACCAAGAATTATATCAATAAGGTAAAAAAATATTTTGATGTACTAAAAGATATGTTTAAAAATTAAAGATTATGCCGATTTATAATAAATGGAGGATATTATTATGAAACTTTGGCAGGATTTATTAAATGTTTTGGAGATCGAATTTAACTATTTAAGTAAATTAAATGATGTGATGATAGAGGAGCAGGCGATTATTATAGATAATAATGCTATAGCTTTAAAGGAAGTATTAGAGAAACAAAGAGAGTTGTTGCAGAAAAATTTTCAAATAGAATCTTATAGAAGAGAAGTATTAAAAAAGATGGTTGATGAAGGGTATATACCAGATGATGATATAGATATAAATAAGATATTAAAATTTGTACCTTTAGTATTAAAGAAAAAATTTATTGAAATTGCTAATAAATTGAAAATGCTTTCTTTTTCTATTGCAGAACTCAATAAAAGAAATGAGCTTTTATTGAATAATGCTATAAAAATAATAGATGATGAATTAAGATTATTTACATTAAATGGAGATAAAACACTATATAGAAAAGATGGGGAATTCAAAGAGAATGTTTTGAATATAATAAATAGGAAAATATGATATGAGTGGTTTATTTGGAAATTTAGAATTATCTAAAAGAGCACTATTTGCTCAGCAGGCTAAAATTACAACCACAAGTCATAATATATCAAATGCGAATACAGAAGGATATAGTAGACAGGATGTAGTGTTAGAGGCAGGAAGGCCAACAGATACAGTTTTTGGACAGTTAGGTAATGGTGTGATGATAAAGCAGATTAAGAGACAACATGATAGATTATTATTTGAACATTTTATAAATGAGAATTCTGATGCCAGTCAATGGGATAGAAGAAATGTTTTATTAGGGGAAATAGAATCAATATTGAATGAGCCGTCAGAATTTGGACTTAGTAAATCTTTGACTGAATTTTTTAATGCATGGAGTGAGCTTGCGAATCATCCTGAATTGAAATCTATGAAAATAAATGTTGTAGAGAAATCAAAAAATCTTGTGGATGCTTTTCATTATATTGATGAAGAATTTTCTGGATTGCGGCAGAGAATAGCTGATGAGGTTGAAGATAAAGTAAAAAAAATGAACAGTTATGCAAAACAAATTGCAGAATTAAATGTTTCAATCGCAAGTATTGAATATGCTCAAAATAGGCAGGCAAATGATTTAAGAGATAAGAGAGATCAAATTTTGAAAGAAATGGCAAAGATAGCAGATATTTCTTATAAAGAATTTCGTAGTGGTATGATTAAAGTTACATTATCTGGATTATCGATAGTCGAAAATGATCAGGTCTATGAAATTGCGATGGATAGAAAAACATCTACAAATGATTATGATAAAATACAAATACTGTTTCCTGTTCACAATAATAAAAAAGTGACTTTAAGAAGTGGTGAATTGAAAGCATTAATGGATATTAGAGATGATTTTTTAATTGAACAGTTGAAGAAAATAAATCAATTAGCGGTTAATTTAGTTCAGCAAGTAAATAAATTACATAAACAAGGATTCACGGGGACATCAATTAATGAAACGAGTATAGATTTTTTTAATCCAGTGATAAATGGAGCAAAAGATATTCAGTTGAATTATGATATATTGCAAAATCCAGAAAAGGTTGCACCATCTAAAACAGGTGCTCCGGGGGATAATGCAATAGCAATTGAAATTGCAAGGTTAAAAGATAAAAAAACGATGGATAACAATCAAATGACTTTTAGCAGATATTATGATACGTTTGTTAGTGCTATTGGTCAGAAGGCACAGGAATCTGATAAATATCGAAAAAACCATGAGATTTTATTGCAACAGGTTCAAAATTTCATGGAGTCAGCAACAGGTGTTCAATTAGATGGGGAATTAACAGATCTTATAAGATATCAGAGTTCATATCAAGCAGCAGCAAGATTAGTAACAACAATAGATAAATTATTAGATACTGTAATAAATAGAATGGCAACATAAAGGAGATAGTTTATGCGTATTACAGATAATTATATATACAATTTATATATTTCTAATCTAAATGATAATATGGGGAAGATTGCTTCTATACAAGAAAAAAATACTACAGGTAAAAAAATAAATAGACCTTCTGATAATCCCATTAATACAGCAAGAGTTCTGGAATTGGATGATAGATTAATGAGGAATGAACAATTTCAAAATAATATTAGTGAGGCAAAAGCTTTTTTGAATTTTACACAGTCCGCTTTACAGGATGCACAAAAATTAATGAAAAAGGCTTATGAACTGGCTTTGAGGGGTGCAGATGCTACTCTTGATAGTGATGAAAGGCAATCTTTAGCTATTCAAGTTGATCAGATTTTGCAGGAATTGATTGATGTAAGTAGAAAAAAATATCAGGATAAATATGTTTTTGGTGGGACACGAACTTTAGAACAGCCTTTTCATGCTTATACTAATGTTGATAATGAAGAGATTGTATATGATGGAACTAATAAGAGGATAGCGCTTAGCCATTCCGATATAAGAAAAAAGGGATATTTAAAATTGTATGATATAAATGGAAAATTAATGGATTTAGGAAAAGATTATGATGTGGATTATGAAAATGGCATTATAAAGATTTTAGATGGTTCAAATATGACAAAAGGCAAGTATGTTATTTCATATCAATCATATGATGTAAATTTTGATAGTGAAAAAATAGTTGGAGTTGATGAAAATGAAAAAGGTATAAGAGATTTGTTTTATCAGGAAATAGATAATGGAATTGTTATTGCTATTAATATATCCGGATATGAGGCATTTGAAAAAGATATAAATATTTTTGATACATTAATTAACTTGAGGAAGGCACTGGAGAATAATGAACAGGATAAAGTGAATGCTTTAATATCTCCTGTAAAAAAGGGTATACAACAGATTATGGATAATGCTGCTCTTGCGGGTACAAGGATACAACGACTTAATTTAACAGCAGATAGATTAGTGAATAATAAATTAAGTATTCAAGAATTAAAATCAGATATTCAAGATATTGATTTAGCAAAGTCAGCGATGGAATTACAGAAAATGAGAAATATTTATCAGGCAGCAATATATTCAGGTAGATTGATTTTTGAATCAACATTAGTTAATTTCTTGAGGTAAATATATTTTATGGTTGGTGAGCTTGTTTATTTTCCAGATGGTTTAATAGGTTTTACATCTTTTAAATATTTTATATTGAAAAAAAGCACTGTTTTTACCCCTTATTATAAATTAATTTCTATAGAAGATACAGAAGTAAATTTTTTATTAATAAATCCCTATTTGGTAGTTCCTGATTATGTATTTGATATAGATGATAATGTAAAAAATAAACTTGATACTTATTTGAAAGAGAATTTATTGCAATTTGTAATAGTTACAGTTCCCGATGAATTAGAACTTATTTCAATTAATTTAAGAATGCCAATATTGATTAATGATTATAATAATAGAGGTCATCAACTTCTTTTAGGAGAACAATATCCAATAAAATTATATATTTTATATAAATTTAATGAGCTTAAGGAAAATTTGTTAAAAAAATAGTCTAAAGTAATATTGTAATCTGTCGATATAATAATCAGAGTGTAAGGTGTAACGTAGCTTTCGGTGTAAGGTCAAAGGTCGTTAATTAAAAAAGTTAACTTGTAAGTTAACCAGGAGGCATAAAAATGCGTATTAATACAAATGTGTCAGCATTAAGAGCATATAATTCACTATTTTTTACTTCCAAGAAAATGACACAGACACAACAAAGGCTTTCTACAGGTAAGAGAATAAATACAGCTGCTGATGATCCGGCAGGCTTTATACTTGCTAGAAAGTTAAATATTAGAGCAGATGGTTTGGCTACTGCTTCAGAGAATGTTGGAAACGCCAGAAATGTATTGGGTGTTGCAGAAGGCGGTGCTAATAATATCTCTAAGCTTTTGGAGGAGATGAGAAAAAATGTTGCAAGAGCAGCAGACGATTCTTTATCACAGGATGAAAGAGTTGAAATACAATCAGTTGTAGAAGAATTGGCAGATGAAATTGATCAAGTTGTTGAAGTTACTAGATGGGGTAATCAAAAATTATTAGATGGAACTTTCCAGAGTAAATTTTTCCAGACAGGTCCAGATGCAACTGATAGAACAAATTTCAATATTCAATATAGTTTTTATGCAAATGACATTGGTGTAGGACAATTAGGTTGGGAAACTTCAAGAGCTGGTAATGTAACAAATCTTAATATTGCTGAGGGAACAGGCGTTGCTAGTGTAGAAATAAATAGTGATACCAAGGCGATAGCTGCTAATGGTTATTATAGGATTAGAACATTACAGGATGTAGGTCAGGATGCAAATAATGCAACTATTGTTATTGATTATGATAGTAATGGCTATGATGTAGCAGGTGGTACAACATGGAGAAAGACAATTAATTTAAATGATTTGTATAAAAATGAATTAAAGTCAGATAATCCAAATGGATTAACAAATAATACTGTTTTAGTTGAAGGTTTGAAGATATCTTTTAATCTTCCTGATACAACAGATCCCGATAATCCTGTATATAGCTATATCCAGCCAAATCAAACAACTACTTTTGAAGTAAGAGGAGCACAAGCAACTAAATTAGATTTAAGCCATAGCGGTAATGCTATTGAAACATTAAAAAAAGTTGATGAGGCAATTGCAAGAGTTAATCATATGACTGCACAAATTGGTTCAAAAAGTCAAAGATTATCATATAAAGAAGATTATCTTGCTGTTGCTGAGACAAATACAAGAGAAGCTGCAAGTAGATTGGAAGATGCAGATATGGCAAAAGAACAGTTAGAAGCTTCCAAATTACAGATTTTACAGCAAACTGGTTTGTCGATGATGGCTCAATCAATGTTCTTACCTCAGAATATATTATCATTATTTCAATAGTTGATATAATACAAAATAGGGTGAATTTTCATATATTCACCCTATTTTGTTTAAATAATATAAAAGAAAGGAATGGCTATGTATAATTCTGCTGTTCATGCTTATAACAAAATTAATCTAAATGTTGAGAGTAAAGAAAAATTATTGATTATGGCTTATGAACATGCAATAAAGTTCCTTGAAAAATCAAAGATTGAGCAGAATAGGAAAAATTTTTATGAGTCGTTTCAATATATTATGAAAAGTAAGAAAATTATTCGGGAATTACAGAATTCTTTGAATATGGAAATAAAAGAGATTTCATTGCCTTTGTTTAGATTGTATGATTATATGGATTATAGATTAAATCAAGTTAATGTTGGCCTTGGCGTTATGGAGCCTGTAGATGAAGTTATTGAATTATTAAAAGGTTTAAAAGAGGCATGGGTAGAAGCGATTAAAAAAGAATTAGCTAAAAAACAACAATCTGAACAAAAGGTCTCCATTAACAAAACATCAGAAGGGATTTCTATTTAGCAACAAAGGAGACAAAAAATGGATATAAAAATTAGAAGTTCAGATTTGAATTCTATGGGGTTGAATAAGACTTTTTTAGAGCCCCATAAAGTGCAGCAATCTGCTGCTAATGATAAAAAAAATGTTAGTTCTACTGCTAATAATGAAAAAATGAAAGAAAGTAAATTAAATGATGTGGAAGTTGGAAATTTGGTTGAGAATATTAATACCTATTTAAATCAGTTTAAGAGAAAAATTAAATTTAAAATTTTGCGAGATTTCGATAATAGAACAGTAATTCAGGTAGTGGATTCTGAAAAAAATAAAGTTATCAGGCAGATTCCACCGGATTATTTATTGAAAATTGAAAAGTCTCTTGCTGAAATTTCTGGTTTGATTACAGATGAAAGAGCATAAAGGGAGTTAATTATGCAGATCAATTATATTGATGATTTTTTTTTGAAGGATATTCATGCCAAAGAAAAAGAGAAAAGTAACAATGTAAGTAATAAAAAAAAGGGGAAAGAATTAGATTTTAAAGATGAGGTGAAAATTTCTAATACGGGCAAAAAGCTATTAGATACATATAAAATTATTGGTTCTGCTATAAAAAATATTGAGGAAGAGAAGGAAATTAATTGGAAAAGGATTGAAGAAATTAAAGAAAAAATACAAAATCATTATTATGATGATGTGAAAGTTCATAATTTAATTGCAGAAAAAATATTAAAAATAATTAAATAAGTAAATATATTTTACTCGAAAAAAATATTTATATAAAATTTTATTATAGGATAGAGGGATTTTTTTTATATTTTTAATAAAAAACTGAGATATGGAAAAATCATATCCCAGTATATATTTTTATTCATTCATTGATTCTAAGAATTTTTTATTTGATTTCGTTGAACGTAATCTTGTTAATAAAAATTCCATTGCTTCAACAGATGTCATTTCATTCAACAATTTTCTAAGAATCCATATTCTATTTAATTGTTCTTCAGGTATTAATAGTTCTTCTTTTCTTGTACCGGAACGGTTAATATCAATAGCAGGAAATATTCTTTTATCACTTAATTTTCTATCTAATACTAATTCCATATTACCAGTACCTTTAAATTCTTCGAAAATAACCTCATCCATTCTGCTGCCGGTTTCGATTAATGCTGTTGCAATAATAGTTAAACTACCACCTTCTTCTATATTACGGGCAGAACCAAAGAATCTTTTGGGCCTGTGTAATGCATTTGAATCAACACCACCTGATAGGATTTTCCCTGAATGAGGTACAACAGTATTATGTGCTCTTGCAAGTCTTGTAATACTATCCAAAAGTATAACTACATCAAATTTCTGCTCAACTAATCTTTTTGCCTTTTCTAAAACCATATCAGCAACTTGAACATGTCTTTCTGGCGGTTCGTCAAAAGTGGAACTAATTACTTCTGCTTTAACACTTCTTTTCATATCAGTAACTTCTTCGGGTCTTTCATCTATTAACAAGACAATAAGTTTTATATTTGGATAATTTATAGAGATACTATTTGCAATGTCCTGCAATAAGATTGTTTTTCCTGCTCTTGGAGGAGCTGTGATTAATCCTCTTTGTCCTTTTCCTATTGGGCATAAAAGATCAAGGATTCTCATTGATAGATTGTGCTTATTTGAGGTTGTCTCAAGTACTATTTGTTCGTCTGGATATAATGGAGTTAAGTTATCAAATAAAGGTCTATTTTTAGCACTTTCAGGATTATTGTAATTTATTGCTTCTACTTTTACCAGTGAGTAGTATCTTTCATTATCTTTAGGTGCTCGTACTTGACCTGATACTGTATCTCCAGTTCTTAGATTTAGTTTTTTGATTTGAGTGGGACTAATATAAACATCATCAGGACCGGGTAAATAGTTGAGTTCAGGTGTTCTTAGAAAACCATAACCTTCTTCTGTTATTTGAACTACCCCTTCTGTAAAGATATAGCCGTCTTTTTCTGTTTGAGCTTTTAATATTTTAAATACCAGTTCATTTTTTTTGAGTCCAGAATAATCTTTGATTTCAAGTTTTTCTGCAAGAGCTGTTAATTCGGAAATTGTCATTTTCTGTAATGTAGCAATATTCATTTACTCTCCTTTCATTGGTTTTTTATTGAAAAATTATCTTTATTATCACATATAAATAAATATGAAACATACATTATCTTGATGGTAGGTTCTTTGAAATTTGTTAATTTAAGAGTTTATTGAAAATATCTTGAATATCTTCCTCATTTGTAAAATAATGAATATTTTTATTTTTGGCAAGTATTTCTTTTAAAAAATTTTCACTAATATTTTTTTTATATAAAAAAATAGGTATGGTTTTCTCTTCTGTAATTTTTAAAACATCTTCAATGATTTTGTAACCATTGAGGTATCCACAATTGATTATAATTTTTTGAGGTTTAATTATTTTTAAAAATATTTGATAATTATCATAGTTTGTAAGTTTTACCTTAAATTTATCATTTATTTTATTTATAATTTCGTCTGGGTTATTGTCTATTATTAGAATTCTCACATCAAATTTTTGTTCTTGCTCCTTATTTTTTTCTTTATCTGGAAGTTCTTTTTTTATTTTTTGTACTTTTTGCTCATCTGGTTGAATTTCTAATTTCATTTCTTTTTGTTTTTTTATTTGTTCTAATCTAATTTCTATGATGTTTTTATTGAGATATTCTTTATCTTTATCATTATAATATATAAAATATACAGAAGCTGATCTTGTAGATATTTTTCTGAATATAATGTCTACTATTATATCTTTATCTAAGCCTTTTATAGTTGCTTTCTTTATTGTGTATCCTGGATAAAAAGGAAAATTTATGTTATTTGGCAAATTTATTGTAGCTCCTTCAATGGAAAGATCTCTTATTGTAAAGTTAAAAATTTCACCTAAAGATTGACTTTTTCTTATAATAAAACACTCTAAAAAGGCTTCTATTCGTGGAGGAATTAATATTCTATAGAATTTATTATATTGATCTATTTGCAATAATGTAGGTAAATTAAATTTATATGTTAGGTTATCGCCGTCTAAAAAATTAACCTTTCCTGTGTAAATTTCTTCGTTTTTTTTAAGTTCTATTTTATATTCTTTGTTTTTAAGTAATTCTTTTTTATTGGGTTTAAATTCAAATTCTAAAGTAATTTCATTTTTTTGTGGCTCATACTGATTGATAGTTGTAAAATACTTTTTATCAATGAATATTGCAATCTCACTTTCATTTTCTGTAAGTTTTTCAAATATTTTTTTTATTAATTTTATATCACTAATAGTTTTATTTTTTTTATTGGCGAATATATTCATATTGTAATGATTAAATAAAAAAACTATTAAAGTCAAGGACTTTTTTATTGACAAGTATATTTTTTTGTTTAGATTTTATTAAAAAAGGGAGGAGAGAGATGAAATTTAAAAAATTTTTGATAACATTTTTATTTATTTTTATTATTTGTACAAATAATAAAAGGTTAGAATTAAATCAATCAGAATTTGAGTCAATTAATTATCAATATAAGAATACAAATCATTATAATATGTTTGGTAAATATGCAAAAGGATATAATAAATATATTTTGAAAGCTATAGATTTAGTTCAGTCAAAATTTCCAGATGGAGGTGGATATTTTATAGGGATTGATTCAATCCCGCCAGAATCCCCCATAGGTTATGATTTATCTTTTTTGGGGAAGAAATTATTGGATGCTCCAAGAAAGACCAGTTATTGTAGTGGTTCTACTTATGCAGTATTTATTGAAGCACTGAATATGATATTGAATGGGAAAGAGGAGCTTTTGGATAGTGCACATTATGAGGCAATTAGAATGCAGGAGCCCGATGGCGGGAGAAGAGAGGATAAAGTTAAACTTTGGGGTAATTGGAATGCTGATGGATTTGGTTCATATTTTGCTCTTGTAGAATATACTGGAATGGGGACAGAGGTTAAACCAAAGGATGCTATTGCTGGTGATTTTATGAATATTAGCTGGAAAAGTGGCATTGGTCATTCTGTTATTTTTCTTTCATGGATAAAAATGAAAAATGGTGAATCAGGGATTATGTTTTGGTCTAGTCAGAAAAGTACAAATGGTATGAGTGATATGATTGTTCCAATATCACGGATAGCAGAGGTGAAAATAGTTAGACTTACTAATCCAGAAAATATTTTTACATTTGATATAAATAAACAGATTTGCTATGATATTCCAGGGGATACTCTTTGATTTAAGGATTTAATTGAGTAGTAAATTTTATGGCTGTGTATATTTATTAGACTAAAATATTGTAAAGTTTTTTATCATTTTATTAAGTAAAAGATATATTGTATCTGTCAATTAAGTCTTAAATTATGTGTAAAAATTTCTGCAGTTGTTTTTTCCTATCATAGTCATTTGTTATTTTAATTATTCCATTCTTCTATTAATTTTTTTCTATTTTTTTAGGCAATTAATAAAAAAACTCCCCAACTTATGTCATTATTTTAATATTCATAATATTGTAAAGTATTCTTTATTTAAAGGGTAGTATTTTTTTAAAGTATCAAAAAATTTTTAACAATAGACTTGATTTTTGGATTTATTTAATTTATATATAGTATGATGGTTTTTAATAGTAATATTTCTGAGTAGATGTAAAAAGGGTATGATATGGGCAAAATATATAAGAAAAATAAAGTTGTGTTGGTGAAGTATATATTGATAGTAAAGTTTAGTTATTTTATTGAGTATTATATCTATAGAGAGAACATTTAAAAATAAATATGGAGAGAAATAAGTGCTTTTTAATTCAATAGATTTTGCAATATTTTTACCCATAGTATTTTTTATATATTGGTTTGTTGTAAATAAGAATTTAAAACTTCAAAATTTTTTTATAGTTATTGCTAGTTATGTTTTTTATGGATGGTGGGATTGGCGATTTCTTTCATTAATTTTTTTTAGTACAATAGTTGATTATTTCGTTGGTCGTGGCTTGAAGAAACAAGAAAATCCAACTAAAAGAAAATTGTTATTATGGACAAGTATACTAGTAAATCTTGGATTTTTAGGATTTTTTAAATATTATAATTTCTTTTTAGATAATTTTGTAAAGGTATTTACTCTGTTTGGACATTCTATAAAACCTCAAGGATTAAATATTATTTTACCAGTTGGAATTAGTTTTTATACTTTTCAGACATTGAGTTATAGTATTGATGTTTACAAGAGAAAGCTTGAACCTACAAAGAATTTTATTGCTTTTATGGCATTTGTTAGTTTTTTCCCTCAGTTAGTGGCAGGGCCAATTGAAAGGGCAAGAAATTTACTTCCACAATTTTATAAGAGAAGGATATTTGAATATGATAAAGCAGTTGATGGTTTAAGACAGATGTTGTGGGGATTTTTTAAGAAGATTGTGATTGCAGATAATGCAGCAGAAGTAGTAAATGAAATTTTTAATCACTCAAGTCACTATTCTGGCAGTACATTAGTTGTAGGTGTATTATTTTTTGCATTTCAGATATATGGAGATTTTTCTGGATATTCGGATATAGCAATTGGGACAGCAAGATTATTTGGATTTAATTTAATGCGGAATTTTAATTTTCCTTATTTTTCAAGAGATATTGCGGAATTTTGGAGGCGATGGCATATATCTTTATCGAGTTGGTTTAGAGATTATCTTTATATTCCCTTAGGTGGCAGCCGTTGTAATACTTTAAAGAGGATTAGAAATACTTTTATAATATTTATAGTAAGTGGATTTTGGCATGGAGCGAATTGGACTTTTATTGTTTGGGGTGCTTTAAATGCCGTATATTTTTTACCATTACTTTTATTAAATAAAAATAGAGTACATACAGATACAGTGGCAGAAGGTAGGTTATTGCCATCTATTAGAGAATTTTTACAAATGAGTATAACTTTTGGATTAACAGTTTTAGCATGGGTATTTTTTAGAGCTGATAATATTGGACATGCAATGAGTTATTTATCAACAATTTTTTCAAAATCATTATTTACAATTCCATTTTTTGTAGGAATGAGGCATGGCTTAGAGACTGCAATATTAATTTTTATCTTCATTATTATTGAATGGATTGGAAGAAATGATCAATATGCAATTGAAAAATTGGGTCTTACATGGAAAAGACCAGTAAGATATGCTATGTATCATATTATAATTATTATGATTCTATTGTTTGCAGGAAGACAACAACAATTTATTTATTTTCAATTTTAGAGTGCTTATATGAAAAAGTTTTTAAAGAAATTAATATATTTTACAGTACCATATATTGTAATTGCTATAATAATTGAACTTTCATTACGGAGTATGCCCAATATTTACAAATACAAAAATCAATATTTAGATGAAAATTCAAATCGAATAGAGAAATTATTTTTAGGAACTTCTCATGTATATTCTGGAATTAACCCAGAATTTATTAATGGGAATGCTTTTAATGCAGCTTTGACATTACAAACTATTGATATTGATTATGAAATTATTAAAAAATATAAAAATAATTGGAATAATTTGAAATATATTATAATACCCATCGACTATTTCACCTTATTTGCTGATATGTCAGATTTCGGAGGTAGGGAAAGAATAAAAAATTATAATATATATTATCACATGCATTTGACAGATAGGTTATCTGATTATTCTGAATTTTTAAACACAGATTTAAAAAAAAGTATTAAACGTATTTTTAATTACTATATTATAAATAAGCTTTCAATATGTTTTTTTAAATTAGGTTTTATAAATGATGTTGAAAATCATAAGCAGTATCAATCCCTTTATAATCGAGGTCGATTATTAGGTTTTGGAGCTTGTACTATTGAATCTCATGATCTTGTTAGATCGGGTAAAGTAAAGGCTCTTATACATACATTTAAAGATTTATCAAAATTAGGTAAAAATATTAGTATTATTCAAAAAATTATTAGTTTTGCAAAAAGAAGAAATATTAAAGTTATATTTTATACAAGTCCTGCATATAAAACATATGTTTCTAATCTTGATAAGAAACAGCTTGACATAACTATTAATACAATAACTAAGATTGTTAAAGAGAAGGATAATTGTTATTATTTTAATTTACTTGAAGACACTATATTTCATGTAGATGATTTTGCAGATTCAGATCATCTAAATCCAAAGGGAGCGAAAAAATTATCTTTAAAAATAGATAGTTTAATTAATAGTATAGAGAGTTTATACAATAGCCAATAATATCTTATAAAAATGTTAAGATAGGGTTTCTAAAATAGGATTTATTAAGTTATAAAATTATTAAGTTTTTTTTATATCTGTTTAGTCAGTATAGAATATAATTTTTGAATTTTAATATAAAAATAATAAATTGATGTAAAGGATAGGCGGTGGACAATTAATTGTGTACTGCTTAATTTTGAGATTATTTTATATAGATATTTATAAAGAAATTTAATTTGTATTTATAATTAGAAATTTTTAAAAATATGTTATATTTACTTGACAAAAAAAGATAAAAATAGTATATTAGAATTAATTAATTTAATTAACAAACTGATGAAGTTAATTTAAAAAAAGAGCTAAAAAAGGAGAGTACATGTGAAAAAGAATTGGTTTTTATTTTTAGGGACAATTGTTTTTATAGTGTTCTTCTGGGTGGGGACTATTAGTGCCCAGACAACAGGAAAAATATCTGGTAAGGTGGTAGATAAAGAGACAGGTGAGCCATTGCCTGGTGCTCAAGTAATGATAACTGGAATATGGTTGGAAGGCATTGAGGTAGAGATGGCATCTCCTATTGGGGGGGTTGCAGACATTAATGGAAATTATTTTATAATTAATGTAGATCCGGGAAAATACACTGTTAAAGCACAAATGATTGGTTATAAAACTGGTGTGGTTAAAGAAGTAGAAGTTTCAGTTAATAGAACTACAAGATTAAATTTTGAATTAGAAGTTACAGCTATCCAGGGCGAGGAAGTAGTTGTTCAAGCTGAAAAAATAGATATGAAAAAAGATCAGACAAGTTCTATTAAGAATGTATCGTCTGATAAAATCCAGGCGTTGCCGGTTGAAGAGATTCAGGATGTAATTGCTATGCAGGCTGGTATTATAGGCAATCATTTTAGAGGTGGTCGTTCTACAGAAGTTTCTTATATGATTGATGGTATTCAAGTTGATGAAAGTTTTTCCGGAGATTCGAGGATAGTTGATCTTGATAAAGAGGTAGTACAGGATTTGGAAGTTATTACAGGAACATTTAATGCTGAATATGGTCGTGCTATGAGTGGTATTGTTAATATGGTTACGAAAGACGGTGGCAATCAATTTAGAGGTAGTGCATCAGTTTTTGCTTCTAATTATTATACAGGTCATCATGATATTTTTATTGGTTTGAAGAATACAGATTTTTTTAGAAAACAGGATTATAAATTTCAGTTTGAAGGACCAATTATTAAAAATAAAGTAACTTTCTTTTTTAATGCAAGATATGAGGATAATAAAAATCATTTAGTTGGTATAAATAGATTTGAACCAGACAATTATTCTGATTTTACAACACCAAATATTATAAAAACAGCAACAAAATGGGATGTTATTATTAGGGGTAATAGATATTATTCAGAACATACTGGTGATAACAGCTATGTTGATATGGATTGGAATAAGAGATATTCTTTTTTTGGAAAGTTAGCTATAAGACCGATTAGTAATATAAAATTAAGTTTTAGTACTATTTATGAAGATGAAGAAGGCCAGGGGTATTCTCATAGTTCAAAATATAAACCTCATGGAAGGGCCACTAATTATCATACTTCCAAGATTTATATTGGTCAGCTCAATCATTTAATTACTAATAGTTTATTTTATGATTTAAAATTATCATATAATGATAGCCATGATGCTTCATATTTATATTCAAATCCTCTGGATAAGAGATATATTTCTGATATGTATTCAAGAGGAGCAGCTGGATTTTCAACAGGTGGTATGAGTCATGGTAGATATGATAGATATTTAAAAGATTTAAATCTCAAATATGATTTGACATGGCAGATTAATAATAATCACAATATTAAAACAGGATTTTTATATATTAAGCACGAGGTAAAGAATTGGCCAACTTATGTAAGGAATAAATATTATAATCTTCCTATAGCAAGCCAATTTTATTATGATTATGAACAGGGGAAAGTAGTTTTCCCATATTATGAGCCAGAAATTTTACCTGATTCATCTATTGCAATGGATAGATATATTAAGAAGCCTTATGAATTTTCAGCATATATTCAGGATAAGATGGAGTTTGAAGCGCTGGTTATAAATATGGGTGTTAGATATGATTATTTTAATTCTAATACCAAATTACCAAGTAACTGGCGAAACCCATCGAATCAGTTGAGTTTTCCGGATAATCCAGAGAGAATGTCTGTGTTTAAAGATGCAGATCCTCAGGTTCAAATTTCTCCAAGATTTGGTTTATCTTATACTCTGGGAAGCAGTGCTGTATTGCATTTTAGTTATGGACACTTTTTTCAGATGCCGCCATTATATGCACTATATACAAATCATAGATTTATGATTCCACCAACTGATTTTGCTACTGTTATTGGTAACCCAAATATTAAGGCAGAGAAAACAGTTCAATATGAAATGGGTGTTTGGCAGGAAATTATGCCTGGTATGTCTTTAGAATTAAGTGTTTATTATAAAGATATTTATGATTTACAAAGTGCGGTGGTATATACTACTTATAATCAGATAAAGTATGGATTATATAGTAATAAAGACTATGGTAATAGTAAAGGTCTTGAATTAAAATATGATTATACAACAGGGCCTTTAAATATCAATCTTAATTACACATTGCAATATACTCGTGGAAATGCTGATAATCCGACTTCTACTTTTAGTAGAGCAGGACAGAATTTAGATCCAGTACCTATTTTAATTCCATTAGCATGGGATCAGAGACATACTTTTAATGCAAGTGTAAGCTATATGTTAAATCATTTGTCATTAACAATGACAGGATATTTTAATACAGGAAGACCTTATAGCTATGTTCCACCATCAGAAAGTCCTTTATCTAAACAAAATTTATTACCTAATAATGCAAGAATGCCAAGTCAGGTAAGAGTTGATTTTAAAGGAAGATATGATTTATCATTATCGCGAACTAAAAAAGTAAGATTTTATTTAAATATTTATAATTTATTAGATAGATTAAATGAAGTTAGTGTTAATCCGACAACAGGAAGAGCTTATACTGCAATAATTAGAGAAGCACAGAGAGAAACATTTAGAAGTAATTTTTGTGATATAGAAGATGCATATAAGAACCCGGCTATGTATTCTGCGCCTCGTGAAATTAAATTTGGAATTGGAATAGTATTTTAAAAAGGGTGGTGATATATGAAGAAGAGTTTATATAAAATATTATTAGTTTTAATAATTTTTTCTACAGTGGCTTTTGGTCAAAAGCCATACAGGGTAGGTACAACTGCAGCTAATTTTTTAGAATTGGGTTTTGGTAGTGCAGGTATTTCTATGGGAGATGCTTATGTGAGTGTAGCCCATGATTTATCTTCTATATATTGGAATCCTGCGGGTTTAGGTTATATGGAAAAAAGCGAATTTATGATGATGTATCAGCCATGGTTTGCAGGAATTAATAATTCATTTGTAGGTTATGGATATGCTCATCCTATTTTAGGTACTTTTGCATTGGGTATATATTATATGAGTTATGGTTCTGAAGAGGTTACAAATGTTTTGATGCAGGAAGGTACTGGAGAGAAGTTTGATGGTTATGATTTTGCAGTTAATTTTTCTTTTGGAAGAAGATTGGCAGAATGGTTTTCTTTTGGAGCTACAGGAAAATATATTGGTTCAAAGATATGGCATTGTAGTGGAAGTGCTTTAGCTTTTGATTTAGGAGCTATTGTAAATACAAAATTTTTATCAAAAACAGGCAAGCCTGGTGATGGTTTAAATATTGGCACAAGTATTTCTAATTATGGATCAAAATTAAGTTATAATGGTATTGATTTAAAACAGACTGTAGATATAGCTCCGGATGAGGAAGGTAATTATAAGTATGTTCCTGTACGTTATGAACTTGCTTCATGGGAATTACCTTTAATTTTTAGAATTGGAATCTCTTTTACACCTCTTTTATTGGATAAGCAAAGATTGATAGTATCTATAGACGCATTACATTTAAATAATAATAGTGAATATGTAAATATGGGTGCCGAATACAAAATGAAGTATGATGGAGTTGGTGATTTTAGTTTGAGATTAGGGTATAGGTCGGCATTTATGTCTGATTCTGAGTTTGGTTTAACATATGGTTTTGGAATTAAATTATATTATTTGCATAACCGCACAATTAATATAGATTATGCATACAGAGATATTGGAATATTGGGTAATACACATGCGTTTACTTTTGGGATTTCATTTTAATTAAAGAGGAGAGAAGAAATGAAGTTAAAGTATATAATTTTAGGAACAATACTTTTCATTTTGTTTAATATTGATTTTGTATTAGGCCAAGGAAGACCCTATGAAGGGCCAGATGATCCAGCAGGTGATATAGCGGCAAAAAGAGCTGGTTTTATGAATGGTAATAGAGTTTATTTATTTTTTAGAAATACTACTGAACTTTCTAACTGTTGTAGTTTAGGATATGATGTATCAAAATGGCCAAATAATTATGAAGGAAGTAAAATGACAGATGGTATTGCTCTTTTAATTGGAGCAAGAGTTTATTTAAAAAATGATACCATTCCTGTCACAGATATTACAGAGATTAAAAAGGCAGGGAACGAATTAGATACATTATATTATTGTCAAACAAGTTATAGAGAACTTATGGATCATGATAAAACAGGCACAATTGAATGGGGTTTGTATCCTGTTTTTGGATATTTTAATGAATTATCAGATTATCCTGCTATGAGTAATTTACCGGAATCATGGCCACCTCAGGGATGGCCTGCTCGTGGAGGCACTACTAAATGGCCAGGTGAATGGAATGGTAGATTTGGTAGAGGTGTTATGAAAGCTGATCTTGAAACTTATTTTGTTGTAAATGATGCGCAGGATCAGGAATATTTGGGAGATGATGATACTGTTAAATATTATCCGCGACCTGGAGTATATATAGGGGATAAGAAACCTGATGTAACAATCCAGAAGGGGTTGCCATGGGGCGGTATAGGTATTAGAATTGAAACAAGAGGATTTCAATGGAATAACCCTCAAGCAGCAGATGCAATTTTTTGGGAATATAATATCTCAAATATTTCTGACTATGATTTACCAGAGGTATATTTTGGATATTGGCTTGATAATGCAGTTGGCGGTGAAGAGGGTGCTGGAGATGATATAGCATATTATAGAAAAGATTTGAATATGTGTTATTCCTGGGATTATGATGGACTTGCAGTTGGTGGTGGTACACCGGGTATTATGGGTTTTACATTTCTGGAATCTCCTGGTTTACCTTTTGATGGAATTGATAATGATAATGACGGTATAATTGATGAAAAAAGAGATAATTTGGCAATGAAAAAAGTAGGGCCTACAGATGGTATCTATAATGTAGAAGCTTTTTTGAAATATTATAATTTAAAAGAAGAAGATTTACATGAACACTGGGATGCTGATGAAGATCAGGATTGGAAAGATGGTGTTGATGCAAATGGCAATGGTGTATATGATTTTAATGAAGATCCGGGTGATGATTTAGGTTTGGATGGTGTAGGACCATTAGATTTAAATTATACAGGCCCGGATGCAGACGGTACAGAATGTAATCACAAACCTGATTTTAAAGAAGGTGTTGGCGCTGAACCTAATTTTGCAATAACTGATGTTTCAGAAACAGATATGCTTGGTTTGACTTCCTTTAGATATAATTTAGATTGGGGACCAACAGGTATTCAGTTATTGAATGATGAGAAGATTTTTCATTTTTTAACACAGGGTATTTTTGATGAATTCCAGGGTGAACCATTGAATTTTGTTGAAAACTTTGCTTCAGGATTATTCCCATTATATAAAGGAAGAACAGAACGTGTTTCTATGGCAGAACTTCATTCCTATGATCCTCTGGCTGGACTTATGTCAGAAGAACATAGTGCTCCTGCTTTATTTAGATTAAAAAGCGTTGTTCAGATGATATATGAGACTGATTATAGATTTGCACAACCACCAATTATGCCTACTTTGAAAGCAATACCTGGAGATGGCAAAGTATATTTATATTGGGATAATATTTCTGATACAAAAACCAGAGATCCTTTTATAGGAAATGTTAATGATTTTGAAGGATATAAACTATATAGGGCTACTGATAAAAATATGGCAGATGCTGTACAGATTACTGATGGCTATGGCACTCCAACATTAAAGAAACCTATTTTCCAGTGTGATGTAGTAGATGGGAAAACAGGTTTTACAGATTTTGGTTATATCAATGGAGTTGGATATTACTTAGGAGATGATACTGGTATCAAACATTTCTTTGTTGATAATACAGTTGAAAATGGCAGAACATATTATTATGTATTGGTTGCATATGATTATGGAATCCCAGATGTAGCAGAAGGTATTGCTCCATCTGAAAATACATTTACAATTGATATTGATGAAAATGAAAATATTCGAAAGATATCCAGAAATGTTGCAATTGTAAAGCCACATCAAAAAGCAGCTGGATTTATTCCACCTGAGATTACAGTGGAAGATACTACAAATTTAGTTGGTACTGGAAAATTTTCTTTTGAAATTTTTGATATACATGCTGTTAAACCAGGTCATAGATATAAGGTGATTTTTATAAGTAGATCTTTGGGATATAATACTCCTATAAAAACTTATAGATATCCAGGAGATATAAAATTATTAGATTATGGATTCAGAATTTATGATGTTACAGATGGGCAGGATAGTTTAGTTTATGAGGAAAGCCCGGAATATTATTCTGGTTCAAATATTAAATATGGGCATATAAAAGATAGTCCATATGCTGTGAAGAATTTTTATTTCTTGAATAATCAGAAGGAAATTGTTACAGAGCCTTTTGATGGAATTCAGATGAAATTGGATATGCCATTTATTGTTGGTCAATTGGATAGTTCAAGGACAGGATGGATTACAGGATTTGCTCCTATGAATGTTCTTGGTGCAGATAATCCAACTTCTCAGACAGATGTTGGAAGTTCTCTCCCATGGGATTGTGAGATTATTTGGGGTGATAGTGGAATATATAAGACAAGAACAACTATGGGATTTGGCGGAGTAAGAGATGCGAGTGGAAAATCTGTAACACTTGATTCCATGATAACAGATTATTCTTATAATTTTTATGTTATTAATAAATTTTTCAGAGATAGTACAGGTGAATATGAAAAAATGGATATGATTATTCATGATATAAATGCTAATGGAGTATATGATTGGGATATTGATGAAATATTAGTAGGTCCTACTGTTAAAGTTGAAAAAAATGGTAGTGTTGGTTATATCTGGGGTGGTACTATCTTCTCAATGAATTTTTGGGATGCAGCTGATGAGAGTGAATTGCCTAAGAGTGGTTTTAGATATTTTGTAGGATTTCATAGACCATTCCCTGGAGTATCAATTAAAGGCAATCGACCAACATGGGTTATAACTAATGGTGAGACTAAGGATACAATCATTGATAAGATTTATTTTTCTGTTAAAGGACAGGTGGTTGTAGATAAAAATAAGTTGAAAGAAGAAATGGAAAATATAAAAGTTGTGCCTAATCCTTATGTTGCTACAAATGTTTTCGAAGAAGCTGTTGCAAATCCTCATTTGAACCAAAGAAGAAGGATTATGTTTACTCATATTCCTGCACGATGTGTTATAAGAATTTTTACAACATCTGGCATTTTAGTAAAAGAGATAGATGTTGAAAATACACCAACGAATAAGGCGAATGATTGGGACACTAATGATTATGATAATGGAACAGTATTTTGGGATTTACGCACTAAAGAAGGGTTAGAAGTGGCACCTGGTTATTATATTTATCATGTAAAATCAAAAGAAACAGGAGCTGAGAAGATTGGCAAGTTTGCAATTATTAAATAGAGCATTTTTATTCTTTATTTTATTGTTGTTTGTTGTATGTTCAAAAAAAGTAGAAATAGAGAAGAAGTACAACAATAAAGAAAAAATATTGGTAAAAATTGATGATAAACGTGTGATTACAGTAAAGGATTTTATACGCAGGGCGGAATATACTATCCGCCCTGTTTATTGTAGAAATAATTATAATATTGATAAGAAAATAATTTTAAATTCTCTTATTGCTGAAAAATTATTTTCTATTGAAGCTGGTGATAGTAGTGAAGTTTTAAAAAATGAAAGATTTCAGTTATATTTTAGAGGTAGAAAAGAACAGGCAATGAGATTATTGCTTTATAACGATGTTGCATTTAATAAAGTAAAGATAGATTCTCCTTTTATTGATAAACATGTGAATTTTTCCCGTAGAAAGTATGAACTATCTTATATGTCTTTACCGTCGGAAGAGATTGCTTATGATGTAATAAAAGAATTAAAAAATAAAAATTTAACAATTGATGATTATCTTTTAAAAATTAAAAAAGTTAAAAAAGTACCAACAAAAAAATTAGAATGGAATGTTGGAGAAAATGAAAATGTTTTAAATGCTATTTTTACAAGAGATTTAAAAAAGAAAGAAATAGTTGGGCCTGTAAAAATAGATGATAATTTTTATATGATTTTTCAGATAAAGGGATGGATTCAACAGCCTTTTTATACTCAAAAAGAATATAATGAAAAATTTGAGTCAGTAGCTCAATGGTATAGAAATAATAAAGCAGATATTTTATATAAAGAATTTAAAAAGAAAATTATGTCAGGGAAAACGATCAATTTTTATAAGGAGACTTTTGATAAAGTTGTTAAAATTTTAGCACCTTTGTATTTAAAAACAGATAAAGAGAAGAAAGATATTGTTAATAAAGCTTACTGGAATTCAGAAGTAGATTCCTTTGAGTTTTTGGATGCTGAAAAAAAATTAAAGAAAATAGGGAAGCAGCCATTTTTTGATATAAATGGCAAGGTTTGGACTGTGAATGATTTTTTATATGAACAGTATATACATCCTTTAGTTTTTAGAAAACGAAAAATGAAAAACATAGAGTTTGGTCAGCAATTACAATTAGCTATTATGGATATGATAACAGATAAATATTTAGCAGAAGAGGCTTATAAAAGAGGATATGATAAAACTGATGTGGTAAAAAATAATTTGCAAATGTGGAAAGATTATTATAATGCATTATATTATAAATATAATTTATTGTCTCGTTGTAAAGTAGAGGGGAATTTTAAATCCAATTATACAAGTATAATTGAAAAGTATTTGAATCCAATTGTGAATGATTTACAGAAAAAATATTCCGATCAGATTTATATAGATGTAGATGAGTTTAATAAAATAAAATTGACTCGAACAAATATGCAAGTTTTTCAGCATAATGTACCATATAAGTTTTTAGTTCCATCATTTCCATTGATTACTACAGATTATATGTTAGATTATGGTAAAAAGATGGAATAAATATTTGCTTTTGGCATTAGGACTCCCCCTTTTAGCATAAATTGCAAAAGTCGGATTATTTACTATCCGGCTTTTGCTTTTTATTTTAATAATGTTATAGGATGTTTTTAAAAGGTATGATAATTAGAAAACTATTGACAAAAAGATTATATTTTTTTATTATTTTAAAAAAATAAAGGAGTAGGTTGATGGAAAATAATAAAGAAAAGAATGAATTTTTATTAAGTGAAAAATGGCTGAAGACAAGAACAATAATTATAGCTGGAGAAATAAATCAAAAATTAGTGGAACAAGTTGCACAGCAGCTTTTTCTTTTAGCTTCCGATTCTGATGCTCCTATAAAAGTTTTTATTAATTCTCAGGGAGGGCATGTAGAATCTGGTGATACTATTTATGATTTATTTAAATTTGTTAAACCAAGAATAATAACAATTGGTACAGGATGGGTGGCAAGTGCTGCAATAACTATATATCTTGGAGCAGAAAAAGAGGATAGATATTCTTTGCCAAATACGAGATATTTAATTCACCAACCTATGGGTGGAGTGCAGGGACCTGCTATTGATATAAAAATTGAGGCAGAAGAGATTTTGAAAATTAGAAAAAGAATAAATACAATCATAAGCACAGAAACAGGTCAATCTTTAAAAAAAGTAGAAAAAGATACTGAACGAAATTTCTGGATGGGTGCAAAAGAAGCTCAAAAATATGGTATAGTGTCAAAAATAATTAAAAATGAATCAGAAATAGAATTATGATATATTCTGATGATATAAATCTTTTGAAAAATGCGGAACATTATGATCCTTTTAAATTTTTAGGATTTCATTATGTAGATGAGGAGAAAAAAGCGGGAGTTGTAATCCGTTTTTTTTATCCTTTTTTTGAAAAAGTTTATTTATATGATTTATCTAAAAATAAAAAATATTTAATGGAAAAAATTGATAATGATGGTATTTTTCAAATAGTATTCCCCAGAAGAAGAAAATATTTTAAATATAATTATTTAGGTATTGATGAGAATGGAAATGAAGTTATTGTAGAAGATCCTTATAGATTTTTGCCTGTGATAAGTGATTTTGATTTATATTTATTTAATGAAGGCAATCATCATCATATTTATAGATATTTGGGTTCTCATTGCATGAAGGTTGATGGAATAGAAGGAACTTTATTTGCTGTATGGGCTCCTGAAGCAAAAAGGGTAAGTGTTGTTGGAGATTTTAATAGATGGGATGGTAGAATTCATCAGATGAGAGTTAGAGGCTCTACTGGTGTATGGGAAATTTTTATTCCTGGTGTATTAAATGGAAGTATATATAAATATGAAATTAAAGATAAATATAATAATATTTTTTTAAAAAGTGATCCTTATGCGTTTTTTAGTGAAGTGAGGCCTAAAACAGCTTCTATTGTTTATAGTTTAGATAATTATAAATGGCAAGATGAAAAGTTTTTACAGAAAAGAAGAAAAAGTGATTTATTAAAACAGCCGATTAATGTTTATGAGGTTCATATTGGTTCATGGATGAGGGTTCCAGAGCAGGGGAATCGGGTTTTGACTTATAGAGAATTAGCAGATAAATTGATTCCTTATGTTAAAGAAATGGGATATACGCATATAGAGTTAATGCCAGTTGAGGAGCATCCTTTGGATGATTCATGGGGATATCAGGTTACCGGTTACTATGCTCCGACATCACGTTATGGGACGCCCGATGATTTGAGATATTTTATAGATAAATGCCATCAGAATGATATTGGGGTTATTCTGGATTGGGTTCCAGGTCATTTTCCAAGAGATGCTCATGGATTGGCTAAATTTGATGGTAGTAATTTATATGAACATATGGATCCGAGAGAAGGAGAACATCCTCATTGGGGAACATTAATTTTTAATTATGGCAGAAATGAGGTTAGAAATTTTTTGATGGCGAATGCTATTTATTGGATAAATGAGTTTCATTTTGATGGCTTACGTGTGGATGCTGTTGCATCAATGTTATATAGAGATTATGGTAAAAAAGATGGAGAATGGGTACCAAATATTTATGGTGGTAGGGAAAATTTAGAAGCTATTGCTTTTTTGCAGAAAGTGAACGAGGTTGTTTATAGTTATTTCCCAGGTATTTTAATGATCGCAGAGGAATCAACAGCATGGCCTGGAGTGTCTAAACCTGTATATGTTGGAGGACTTGGTTTTGGTTATAAATGGAATATGGGATGGATGCATGATTCATTAGAATATTTTTCTAAAGATCCGGTTTATCGAAAATATCATCATAGTAGTATTACTTTTTCTTTGATGTATGCTTTTTCTGAAAATTTTATTTTGCCAATATCTCATGATGAGGTAGTTCACGGAAAGAAATCTTTACTGGATAAGATGCCGGGTGATCTTTGGCAGAAGTTTGCAAATTTAAGGTTATTTTTAACTTATATGTATACCCATCCTGGTAAAAAACTTTTATTTATGGGCAGTGAAATTGGTCAATGGCGGGAATGGGATTTTAAAAGTAGTCTTGATTGGCATCTTTTAGAATATACTCCTCATAAAAAACTACATAAGTTTATTAAAGATTTAAATGGAATTTATAAGAAGGAAAATTCATTATGGGAGTTGGATAATATACCTGATGGATTTGAGTGGATAGACTTTCATGATACTGAAAATTCGATTATTTCTTATTATAGAAGAGGATTAAATCATGATGATATTGTTGTTGTGGTATTGAATCTTACTCCAGTTGTAAGACATAATTACAGAATAGGAGTTCCTTTGTATTCCTATTATGAAGAAATTTTGAATTCTGATTCTGAAATATATTGGGGATCTAATATTGGAAATGGTGGCGGAGTTCATGCTGAGCATATAGCATGGCAGGATCAGCCATTTTCTATAAATATAAATTTGCCACCTTTAGGAGCTTTAATTTTCAAGCCAGTTATTATTTAATAAAATGTTGATATTGACTTTTGGGCTGCTTGTTTTTTTAATTTTTTTATCATTTATGTACTCTGGAACTGAATCTGCTCTTTTTGCTCTTTCTCCTGAGGATTTAGAAATTTATAAAGAAAAATATCCTAAAAAATATAGAAAAATTTTATTTTTTTCAAAAAATAACAATTCCACAATTGCAGCTATTTTATTGGGTAATTTATTTGTAAATATAGCGGCAAGTAGTATTTTTACACAGGTTTCATTAATACTGTTTGAGAGTAATGCCATTGAATATTCTATGGTGATATTGACATTTATTATAGTTATTTTTGGTGAGATTACCCCTAAAACTTTTGCTATTAAAAATAAATTTAAAATGTTAAATTTTTCCCAGAATATAATTTATATGTCTTATTATATATTTTATCCATTTCATAAGTTTATGAATTTTTTGATAAATATTTTTTTACCAGAAAGCAATGATGTTGATAATGTTTCTTATTCTATTGATGATATAAAAAAAGCAATGGAGATAAGTTATTCAAGTGGTTCTGTTAGTTTATGGGAAAAATCAATTATTACTCATTTAGCAGAGCTTGAGAATTTAAAAGTAGCAGAGTTGATGGTTCCAAGAGTTAAGATTATAGGAATAGATATAAATGATGAGGATATTTCTAAAGTTTGGGATATATTTAAAAAGCATAAAATAAAGAAAATTCCTGTTTATAAAGATGATATGGAAAATTTAGTAGGCATTTTATATCTAAAGGATATTATTGGAATTTCTGAAGAAGAATTAAGAAATAATTATAAAACATACTTGAGAAAACCGCTTTACATTACAGAGTATAAAAAAGTCTCAATTCTATTACAAGAATTTAGGACAACTAAAAAATATTTTGCAATGGTTGTAGATGAATATGGTTCGATTTCAGGGATAATTACATTGAGTACTATTTTGCATTTTTTTACGAAAGATATTGTGCCCGAAAAGATTAATGATATTGAATTTTTGGATAAAAATAATGTTGTTGTTCCTGCTGATATATCACTTGAGAATTTTAACCAAATTTTCTATACAAATTTACAGGATGATTATTATGAAAGTATTGCTGGATTTATTATTAGACATCTGGGTAAAATTCCAAAGTCTGGTGAGATTTTTAAATATAATAATTTAGTATTTACTATTTTAGAAGCAGATCCTAATAAGATAAAAAAGATAAAAGTAAAAAGGATAACTTCTAATGTTAATTAATTTTGTTATTATTATAGCTTGCTTACTTATTGAGGGAATTCTTTCGGGCTATGAGGTTAGTATTATTTCTGCAAATAAATTAAAATTACATCAATTGGCAGAAAACCATAAATATAAGAAACTAATTGAAAATTTTATTTTGCAAATATCCAAAGTTTTGACAACTACATTGGTAGGTGGTAATATAGCTATAATTTTAAGTTCTATTTTAACCACTGAATTTTTTTTAAATTTTTTCCCGGAGACAGGTTCTTTGTATGCAACTTTAGTTTTAACTCCTATTTCTATTATTTTTGCAGAATTATTTCCGAAAATTATTTTTTATAGAAATTCATTAAAATTAACAATTTTTTTTGGGCCTATAATTCTATTTATATATTATTTATTTTTTCCAATCATATTTGTTATGAAATATATTACAAAATTTATATTATATATTTTTGGAGTACGAAATATTGATAGTAATTTGAATATTGGAAAGGAAGAGATAAAAACGATTTTTTCTACTTTTTTTAATAAACAATCTGAATTTTCTGATAGAATTAGAATGGTTCATAAATCTTTTGAGATAACTAAAACTCAAATAAAGCAAATTATGATTCCCTTAGTTGATGTTTTTGCTGTGCCTGATAATTTAAGTGTAAAAGAATTTTTTGAAAAATTAGGAAATAATAAATATACAAATATTCCAGTATATCAGGAAAGAATTGATAATCTTATAGGAGTTATAAATATTTTTGATGCTCTTCGTGTTGATAAAGATACTAATATTTTGAATATTATCAAAATAGTTCCAATATATCCAGAAAATAAAAATTCTATGGAATTATTGATAGAAATGACAGATAAAGAAATTAATTTTGCTTTTGTAACAGATGAATTTGGGGGGATTAGTGGTATAATTACTTTAAAAGATTTATGGGAATTTATAACTGGTAACATTGAAGACGAAAGTATTTCAGAAGAAAAATACATTATAAGTTTACAAAATAATTCGTATATTATTGAAGGTAAAGCAAGAATTGATGAATTATCTGATAATTTTGGTTTAAAATTTCCAGATGGAGATTATGAAACTATAAATGGTTTTCTAATCACTCATCTTGGACGAATACCTAATGTAGGTGAGGTTATTGAATATGAAGACTATATTTTTACTATTTTAGGTGCTACTGATAGACAAGTTACTAAAATTTTTTTAAAAAAAAGAAGGTAAGTATGAAAAAAATTATTTTTTTAAATTTTATATTAATTTTTTTTATAACAAATAATATATTTTCTTTCCCTTATTATGAGTATAGTCCAGAATTTCCCCATCCTGGGCAAAAATTGGAATTATTTTTCCAAGAAAACCCTAATTTTAAGTATATTTACATAAATTTTAATTTACCTATAGTTAAAAGCAAGGAAGGAATAGAAATAGAAAATTTTTTAAAAATGGATTATGGCAAAGTTTCTATTACTTTACCTCAAAATTGTGCTCTTGTATATTTTTATATTGAGGATATTAATGGTAATATTTTGAAGGAAGAAGATGTAGGCTCTTTTATTCATGTTTATAATTTGAATAATAAACCTGTAAAAAATACATTTTTTTATAAAGCTATGATATTACAGAGATTTTTCCCGGGAATGTATAATGTAGAAAATATTATTAATGAAGAATTAAGATATCATCCAGATAATTTTCCTGCACTATATTTTTTATGGTCATTGAATAATTTATTTGCTAATCAAGATATTTTGAATTTTAAATTGGATAGCCTTCAGGATATATATAGTACAGATCCAGATTTTTATTTATTTAAAGGTAAGATTTGTGAGAAAATTTTGGATTTTCAAGGTGCTTTAAATTCCTATTTTGATGCTTTAAAGAAGAGCAATGGTAATAAGGATTTTAAATTTAAGGTTGTTAAAAATATACTTAAAATAATATCTGATACTTCTAAAAAATTAATGCCAATTATAGAGGAATCAGTTAGTGATTCTTGCTATAATGATGTTGATTTTTATAAGTTGTTGATGGTAAAATTAAAATCTTTTAATAGAACTTTGTATCAGTCTAAACTAAATTTTTTTAAGAATGATAAATGTGAATCGTTGAAAGAAGTATGTTATTTAATGGAAACAATAGATATTGTATCTTCTTACAGGAAAAATGATAGTATTTTGTTGGCTGGTAATCTTGAATTTTTGAAATATTATGCTAAAAATTTAACATTATTTGATCACTTACACATATTAAATCTTTTATCATTGGATGATAATTTAAGAAAATATTATATTGATTATGCTTACGAAGTTGAGAAAAAACTTGATTTGCTGTTGAGAGGGAATAATTCTCAAGAGGTTAATAATTTACAAGTAGGCTTGTATTCTAATTTGAGTTGGGCGTTTTATCTTGATGAAAATTTAAATAAATCTCTTGAATATTTAAGGAAAATTGAGAATATTTTGGAAGTACCGGATGATGTTTTGTTTTTTAGAATGGGAAATATATATTATTCAAGTGGAGATTTAAGTAGTGCTTTAGAATATGTTGGAAAATCTTATTTGTTGAATTATTCCAGAGATGTTTTTGACTTTTTTGAGAAAATATACAAAGAATTATATTTAAATGATGTGGGTATGAAATCTTATCTGGAAGGGTTGAAAAGTAGCCTTTATACTAAAATTGAATTACCTTATGTTTTACCATTGAATAAAATTCAAGTTTATAAAAAAATAGTTTTAATATTTTTATCTCCTTTTTATGAGGTAGATTTTGATAAAATGGATAAATTGAGTAGTTTATCAAGAGCATTTTTAGATGTTAATTTTTTTATACTTTTGCCAGAATTTTCAAAAGAGAATGATGAGTATATAAAACTAATAAAGCATTATGGTCTCCCTATATATTTTTATGAAACACAAAGATTACCAGATTATTTTAAAGGTGTTTTAAATGAAAATATTTTTTTAGTTGATGAAAATAAATTTTTAGTAAATAGAATAGATTTTATTAGATCAGATTGGTATGATATAGTATATAATTTTTTAAAAGAAAATTTTTAGTGTTTCATATTTGACAAAATTTATTTTTATTGTATAATATAAAAAAAATTAAGAAAAGAAGGAGGAATTTTTATGAGACGTTTAATCGGTTTAATAGTTTTATTTTTCCTTTTTTCCTCTTTTATAATTGCTCAGGAGGAAATAACAAATTCTCTCATTAAGTCATTTCGTGAGTCAACAATCAAAAATCCTATGGATGTAGCTATGATTAATGCGTTGACAAACAATAAAATTAATGCTCTTGTGTTAAATAGAGATGTTTTAAATAAGCATAATACAATTTTCAATGTTGAGCTTAAAAAATATGGTATAACAAATCAGAAACAGACAGGAAGATGTTGGCTTTTTGCGGCATTAAATATTGCAAAACGTAAAGTAGCAGCAGATTATAAGCTTAATAAATTTGAGTTATCTCAGAGTTATCCTTTTTTTTGGGATAAATTAGAAAAAGCCAATATGTTTTTGGAAAGTGTTATAAAATATTATAATAAAAAATTTGATGATAGGGAATTACAAATTTTATTTTCTGATCCTATTCCGGATGGTGGATGGTGGTATTATGCTGTTAAATTAATTGAAAAATATGGGGTGGTTCCAAAATCAGTTATGCCTGAAACGGTTAATAGTAGTAGTTCCCGAAGTATGAATAGAATTTTAGGTAATTATTTAAGAAAGCAGGGTGTAAAATTTATTAATGAATTGAAATCTGGTAAAAGTGTTGATGAAGTTAGAAAGGAAAAAATAGAGGCTTTGAAAACTGTATATAAAATATTGGTTTATCATTTAGGTAATCCACCTGAGAAATTTGTATGGAGATTTAAAGATGGTGATGGTAAAATTATAGAAAAATCTTATACACCAGTAGAGTTTTATAAAAAAGTCGTAAAATTAAATTTAAATGATTATGTGACCTTGTGTGATCATCCAGTTTACGAATATAATAAATTATATGTGATAAAAGATACAAGAAATTTTGCAAATTTACCAGATATGGATTTTATCAATTTACCTATTGATCAATTAAAAAAATATACATTACAATCTATTTTAGGTAAAGAGGCTGTATGGTTTGGAGCAGATGTTGGATGGGATCATTATAGTAAAGAAGGAATTTTTTCAACAAAAGTATATGATTATAAAGATTTATTAGGCTTTGATGTAAGATTATCCAAAAAAGAAAGATTGATGTATAAAGCAGGTGCACCAAATCATGCAATGGTGTTGTTAGGTGTTGATACATTATCCAATGGAAAACCTTCAAAATGGTTAGTTGAAAATTCATGGGGGACAAAAAATGGAGATAATGGATATTGGACAATGTATGATGATTGGTTTGATGAGCATGTTTATACTGTTATTATTAACAAAAAATACTTACCAAAAAAAGTATTGGCAATATTAAAACAAAAACCTCAAGTTTTGCCTCCATGGGATCCTATGCATGACTTTTTTTATAATAAATAAAAATTTAAAAAATGATTGATTAGAACTTTATAAAATGGAGCCCCATAAATTTTTTTATGGGGCTTTTTTATTATGTTTGTTTAATATTATATTTTTGAAATTATGTTATAAAATGGAAATCAGATTATAAAATGTTGTGGTAATGTTAAGTTAATTGGTAATGTTAAGTTAATTGTGTCATTCCCATTTTTTTCATTGTCTAAACACCTCCATCAATATATCAGAATACCCAAGCCTTCTTGATAAATATTTCTCATTCTTTTTCTTTTTCCCCTCTTGCTCATCTTTACTATCCATTATTTAATTAAGCTCTTTTAATATTTCATCCCAATGCTTTTTTCTAAGCTTGTTTTTCAAGTTCCTCTTCAGATGAAACCAGCATAATCCATGCTCTGCAGCAGGGAATACTTCTTTTATCACTCTTTCTATTCCTGACAAATCATCACTTATAATAAGCATTGGCTGTTTTAATCCCCTTTTTCTCAAATCATTTAATATATCTTTCCATACAGTTGATTTCTCTTCTCCTCCAACCAGATAATATCCAAGTAGCTCTCCTCTTCCATTTAAGACCTAAAATAACATAAACTGCCTCTTTATCAAGAGACTGTCCCTTTTTAGTGGTATATATGCGGCATCTATGTAAACTACAGGATAATAATCTCATTTTCTCCTTTTGAATTTCTCTATTACAACATCCGCAATATCAGCGGCTCCACTGATAAAGGAAGCATATAATATAATCGAGCATAAAGATTATTTTTTTGTTTTCAGGTAGTATAGAAGGCTTAAATCGCTTGTCTCTTGTTCTTGGAATTTCAAGTTCCATCTGTCCTAATATTGTTTTCGGACTCCTTAAATAATAACCTTTTGCTCTTGTTGTCTTCTTTTCTTTTAAATATCTTTCTCTTTCTTTAACCATTATTCCTTCAAGTATTCTTTTGAATTCATTTGTTAACCATTCAATAATTAATTTATTCATAGATTCACCTCCTTGAAATAATTTTTAAATAGAATCTACACAAAAACATCTCTTCCTTCAAGGGGCTGACACAACAGACACTATTAATTATATACTACCTATATATTGAAAAAATTTGTATAGTATTTTATTTTTACTTGAAAAATTTTGTTTATTTTTTAATTTAATAAAAAGGAGTTTTTATATGAAATTTGCTATAGCGCCAGATTCTTTTAAAGAAAGTTTGACTGCTATTGAATTTTGCAATATTGCAAAAGATGTTATTAATGGAAAATTACCAGAAGCAGAATGCGATCTTATCCCTATTTCAGATGGAGGCGAAGGTTTTACTGAAAATTTGATTTTTGCATTAAATGGTGAAAAAAAATATATTGAAGTAACAGGACCTTATTTCGAGAAAGTAAAATCTTATATAGGCTATATTGAAGATGAAAAATTAGCAATTATCGAGATGGCAAAAGCCTCTGGATTAGAATTGGTTCCTGTAAATAAAAGAGATACTAAAAAGGCAACAACTTATGGAACAGGGGAACTAATAAAATATGCTTTAGAACTTGGTGCGGAGAAAATTATAATTGGGATAGGGGGTAGTGCTACAACTGATGCAGGAGCTGGTATGGCGGCCGCTTTGGGTTATAAATTTTATAATTCCAATGATGAAGAATTTATTCCTGTAGGTGAAAATTTAGATATAATAAAAAAGATAGATTTTTCTAATGTTGATAAGAGATTGTTTAATGTGAATATACAGGTTGCTTGTGATGTTGATAATCCTTTATATGGAAAAGAAGGTTCTGCTTATGTTTATGCAAAACAGAAAGGAGCAACAGAAGAAGATATAAAATTATTAGATAAAAATTTAAAAATTTTTGCGGATAAGATAAAAGAAGTATCGGGCAAAGATCTTGCTAATATACCTGGGAGTGGTGCAGCAGGGGGACTTGGTTTTGGTTTATTATATTTTGCTAATGGAAAGTTAGAAAAAGGAATTAATATTTTTCTAAAAGCTGTTGGTTTTGAGAATAGAATTAAAGATGCAGATTTTGTGATAACTGGTGAAGGCAAGTTAGATGAACAAGTTTATTTCGGGAAAAGTATTTTTGGTATTAACAAATTTGCAATGAAATATAATATTCCAGTGATTATATTTTGTGGTTATAACAGATTAGATGAAGCTGTTTTTTCTAAATTAAAATCAGTAAAAGCGGTCTTTTCAATATGCCAGTATCCAAGTGATCTGAATACTGCAATAAAGAATACCAGAGAATGGTTTAGGTTTTCATTAATAAATTTTTTAAATTTGATTAAAAAAGAAGAGGTATTATGAAAAAATATATTCTTATTTTACTGTTATTGTTTAGTTGTGGGAAAGATTTAGATAGTGTTAAAAAATTTGTCATTGTGGAGACTTCAGATGTCCATGGCACTATATTCAATCAAGATTTTATTTCTGGTAGTTATAAAGCTCAAGGATATATTTCTGTAAAATATGTATTAGATAGTTTGAGAAATGTATATGGAGAAGATAATATTCTTTATATTGATGTCGGAGATTTATTACAGGGGACGCCATTAGTTGATTATTATAATCATAAAAATAGAATTAATCCAATGGTTGAAATTTTAAATGATCTTAAATTGGATGCTTTTATAATAGGAAATCATGATATAGAACAGGGCAGGGAAGTATGGGAAAAAGCAAGAAAAGATAGTCATTTTCCGTGGATTTGCGCTAATATTTTAGATGAAAATGATAGCTCACATATTTTTATACCTTATTATATGTTTAAGAAAGGTGATTTGAAGATTTTGCTTTTTGGATTGATTACTCCAGGTATTCCAATTTGGCTTGATAAAAGTATTTATAAAGGAATGATTTTTTCTGATATGGTTAATACAACTGAGAATTTTATTGATAAAGAATTAAGCAAAAAAGATGGGTATGATATTTTAATAGGAGCTTTTCATTCTGGTATCACTCCTCAAAAAGGAAGTCCTTTTTATCCTGAGAATATTCCTGAAGAAAATGCTTCTGAAATTATAAGAACAAAATTTAGAAAATATTTTGATGTTATTTTAACAGGTCATGAGCATAAAATAATCCCAGATACATTACAGGAATATAATGCAGATGAGGTTCCATTGGTGATGCCAGGTAAAAATGCTAATTATGTATCAGTTGTAGAAATTTATTATAGAAAAAAAGATAATGGAATTAAAATTCTTAAAAAGATTGCTAAAAATATTAGAGTGCCTTTGATTAATGATTCTATAAGTTTAGCTAAAAAATATTTGCCTCTAAAGGATACTATATTTAATTATATTAATGAAAATATTTGTAAAATTTCTTATGATTTAAGTTCTGAAAACAGTAGATTAGAAGATACTCCTCTTATTGATTTGATTAATAAAGTTCAGTTAGATAAATCAGGAGCGCAAATATCTATTACATCTTCTTTTAGTACCAATATAAATATCAAAGAAGGTTTTATTAAAAGAAAAGATTTATTTGCATTGTATCCTTATGAAAATACTTTATATGTATTGAAAATGAAAGGGAATGATATTTATAAGCATATATTAGAAATGTCAAAATATTATTACAGAGAAGGTGATTCATTAAAAATTAATAAAGATATACCGGGTTACAATTTTGATATTTTGGAAGGGCTTAAATATCACATTATTTATGAAAAAAATGGAAAAACTAAAGTGATGATTGATGGTTTAATAAATGGTAAACAGTTTTATATTGATTCAATATATACTGTTGCTGTAAATAGCTATAGAGCTCAACAGTTAATGAGATTATATGATTGCGAAGTTATTAAAATAATTTATGAACCTATTCGTAAACTTATAGAAGAATATTTGTTAAATTCTTCTGAGATTAATATTAAAGAAAATAATAATTGGAGGATTGTTATTGAATAATAAATACTAATGTTCTATATGAATAATTGGCAATTTTAATTTAAAAATTATTGCCAGCATTCTTAAGGAAAAGATTGAAATTACTCCTACAACCATAGCTATATTTTCTGGGACAAAATTAACGATGCTTATGTATAGAATTGCTCCTACAATTGAAGCAGTTGCGTATATGTCTCGCCTTAAAATTAGTGGAATTTCGGCACTTAAAATATCTCTTACCATGCCGCCAGCGACCCCGGTTATTGTTCCCATGATAATTGAGACAAGAAAATGTTGTCCAGATTGATATGCGATTTTTGTTCCTGTTATTGTAAAGAATGCAAGTCCTAAAGCATCAGCAATAAGGAGAGCTTTAAATGGAATTTTATATTTCTTAAGATAACTAACGGATAAAATTGCTGTTATAATAATAATAATTAAATATCCAGGATTAGACATCCAGAAAATAGGGAATCTATTTAATAGTAAATCTCTAATTGTTCCTCCACCTATTGCAGTAACAATAGATATAACAATTATACCAAAAAGGTCCATTCCTTTTTTTCCAGCAGTTAATATACCACTAATAGCAAATACTATAACACCGGCTAAATCTACAATTAAAAAGAAAGAAATTTTTTCACTAAACATTTTTCCATCCTTTCTAAGAAATTCCTTATTATAGAAATTTAATAATAAAAGTCAAGAGTTATTTTTTTTTAGTGGAAATATGATATTAGACAAAATATAATATGTTTATTTATAGTTTTATAATCTTTATTTTAGTAAGAGTTCTTTTATATTAATAATTGGAATTTTTTTATTAGAGAATTACTTAGTATCAAAATAAAGTATTAGAATAAATTTAAAAAAAATGTATTTGCCTAACTGATTAATAAAAATATATCAAAATAGGTGGAAACTATATTTCCACCTATTTTGAATTATATTTCATTAATTAATTCTGGATTATCAAAAGAAATAGTAGGTATGGATCTATCATTTTGTTTATTGATACCAGCCAGTATTTTATTTGGAGCAAGTTCTAAAAATTGAAAATTTTCAACAGAATTTCCACCAGCAAAATTTTTGATATTATTAAATTCTTCAATCCAATTTACGGGGGAGATGATTTGCTTGACAAGAAGAGCTTTTATTTCAGAAGGATCATTTGAATATTGTTGAGTTGTAACATTAGAAAAAATGGGTAATTTGGGAGGATTGAGAGTAACATTATCTAAAAAATTTTTCATACCTTCGGCAGCGGTTTCCATTAGTTTAGAATGCCATGCACCGCTTACATTTAGTGGCACAACTTTTTTTGCACCAGCTTCTTTGAATCTTTCTGCTGCTTTTTTAATCATTTTTTCTTCGCCAGAGAGAATAATTTGTTTTGGAGAATTTAGATTTGCAATATTGATAATACCTTCTTTTGCTAATTCGTCTGTCAATTCCTGGATTTTTTCTAATTTCATTCCTATTACAGCAAGCATGCCGCCTTTGTATTTATCTGCTGCTTCTTGCATTAATTTTCCTCTGATTTGAACTGCTTTTAAAACTGTTTCCAAGTCGAATACTCCACTTGCAAATAGAGCTGTGTATTCACCTAATGAATGTCCAGCTGTTGCAATAATATTAATATTTTTTTGATTTTTTAGGTATTCTAAAGATGCAATGCTAACAGTGGTTATACAAACTTGAACATTATCAGTTCTTGTTAATATATCTTCTGGGCCCTCAAATGATAATTTTCTGACATCTACCCCTGTTATTTTTTCTGCACTAATAAAAATATTTTTGCAAATATCAGAAGTTTCATAAAATGTTTTTCCCATTCCAATATATTGAGCAGCTTGTCCTGGACCTAAAATTACATAGTTTTTCATAAAATCCTCCTTGTAATTTTCATATAATTTTAATAAAAGTGCACAAAAATATCAATATAAATTTTATATGAAAATTACAAAGATTTTGAATTTTAAAAATATTAATATTTGTTAGGATTGTTTAAATAATCTTCAAAGTTGATATTTTTTAAATATAGTTCTTTATGAATATATTTTAAGATGTTAATAAATTTTTCTGGTGGTATATAGCCAGGTATCTTAGTTAAAGGTTTGCCATTTTTATCGAAGAATACAAGAGATGGAAAACCAGTGATTCCCATAGCAGAAGTAAATACATTATTAGGATAAGTTTTATTTATATAAGTTGTGCTATCAGTTTTACTATCTGCCAATATTCTAGCAGTTATAAAATTTTTTGATAAATATTCTTTGACTGTGGGATCATTAAAAGTTTTTTCATCCATAACTTTACACCAGTGACACCAGTTGGTGTAAAAATCTACTAACATAGGTTTTTTCTGTTTTATAGCAAGAGATAATCCTTCTTCAAAAGAATGCCATTTTGCAAATATTAATGTATTTTGTATTAATAAGATAGATATTAATAATAGAGTTTTATTAATTTTCATTTTTGACTCCTTTTTTATTTTAGTTAAATTTAGTTAATATTATCAAATATTTTTTGAAAAGTCAAGATTGTATTTTAATTTTATTGAATGTTATATTTTGTTGAAATTGATAAAAAAGTCTTGATTTTTGTTTTATTTTCATTTATTTAATAAAACGATGTTTAAAAGAATTTTTGTAATAGTTATTTTATTTAAAATAATAACATTTGGTCAATATGATATTGCCCCTCAATTTGTTTATCCTACTATAGATAATGATACTGTTGATTTATTAAATGACTATCAGGGGAAAATAGTGATTTTAAGTTTTATAAGGACTTATAATTTATATTCAAGATTACAGATAAATGATTTTATGGATTGGAAAGAGGCAAGTGGCAGGGATGTTGATTTTTTTATAATATCGAATGAGCCTGTTCCTTTAATAAGGGCATGGAAAGATACTTTATTTTCAAATATAGATACTAATTTTATATTTTTTGCAGAAAATACTTATTTGAAAACAAAGATAGATATAATTCCATATTTAGCTTTTTATTACGATAGTTTATTTCTTGTGGAGTATGAGGGATATTGTAATAAGATAACTTTTGATTCTTTATTCTATATATGTGATTCTATTATTAATAGCGGAGAACTAAATAAAACATTCAATAGTGTTTTTAAAAATTTTGTATTTTATCCTAATCCTTTTAGAGATAAATTGTTTTTCTCTGCGCTTAATGATAATGGTTCTTTTTTTGGCTATGATGTTAATGGAAGGAAGATCGATATTATGCAGCGAAAAAATTATTTAGATTTCTCTAATGTACCTTCGGGAATCTATTTTATTGTTGTAAATTATAAAAAGCAGTATAAAGTTTTTAAGGTAGTTCATATAAAATAGAATGATGAGATTATTTTTATTTATTTTTAGCTTATTGATTATATTTTCCTGTAGTAGCACTGATAATAAGGATAAAAACAATTCTGGTTACGAGAAACAGGAATATCAGATAAGTAAGGGAATTAAAGATACTATATTTTACTATGATATTTTTTCTGTTGTTGTTGACACTAAAAATGAAGATAATGATTTATTATTGGAAATTACACATAATAGAGAAAAGATAAGTTATCCTGATGATTGGAGTTCTAATTTAAGAAATATTGAATTAAAATTTTTATCAGCAGATAGTTCGAATATAGATACTCTCAAATCTAATTATAAGATTAACTTTTATTATAAAAATATTAGTGATGTTTCTGATCCCATGTATCTTTCGATTTCTGAAATTTATAATGGGAATTTGAAAATATTAAATAGTTTTATTGATTATAGAAGTAAAAATATATGGTCTATTTCGAATAAGGGCAGTGCAATTTTTTCGTTAGGATTGTTAAAATCTCCAGCAGATACCATAAATCATATATTATCAATTAGAATGCCAGTATCATATGATGGTTTTAATGGGTTGCCAGATTATGAGTTACCATCTGATGTGCCTGTTTTATATAATTATAATTATTTTAAAGTAAAATCATTAGATGAGATCATTGAGCCTTTATTATTGAAAAAAAGCACGGACTTTCATATTCCTAAAATAATATTAAATTTTTATTCTGATGCTAATAAAAAAATTGTAAATGAGTTAAACAATGATCAAAATGTTCAAAATCATATAGATTTAATTATACAAAAGCTAAAGACTTTTGGAAGTAAAAATTTTGATGGAATTAATGTTGACTATTCAAATTCTATAACTACTTCTAATATAAATTTTTTTGTTGATTTTATAAAAAAATTTAAACCAATTTATAAGGAAAATTTTCCAAACAAATATCTGCTTATTTCTCTGCCATATTTTTTTGTAAAAGATTTAGTGCAGTTTGACATATTGGACAGTTTAGATTATCTTTATTTTAGCTATACGCCTTTGAGTTATGGAGATTCTTTAGTAGTAGATTCATTAAATATCCCAGATTATAGTAAAATAGAAGAGAATTTTATATCAAACAAATGGTTAGTAGATTTTAATAAAATTATATGGGAAATAAATCCTGCTTTATTGTTTTTTAATAAATATGATAAGTATGTTGTTTGTGATTCAATTAATAGCTTGTTTAAATATTTTAAATTTGCTAATAAACTTGATTCTGTTAAAGTAGGAGATTCTTTAGATTTAAGAACAATTTTTTATAAAAAATATAATAATTTTATTAATGGTAATAGTATTTTGCAATGGGATGATAATAAATTGTGTTTTTATTTAGATAGTGATAATAATAAAATAGTATTTTATAATACCAAATCTATAAATTATATAATAGACTTTTTACAGAGAATGAATATCGGAGGTATAAATTTATTAAATATTAGAAAAGAGAACAATAACCTTGTTAGTTATTTAAGGTATTATTTTTATAATAAGTTTTATCCATTGGAAAAAATCAAAAAGGAAGATTTTGAATTTGAAGTTTCATATATTCAAAAAGTTTACGACAGTAGTTATAATGTTAGGGATTCTATTTTTGAACCTATTGTAACTTATAGTTTTGATAATATTAAATATCAAGTGGAAAAGGGAGTAAAGAGAGAAGATAAGGTCTTATATGTGCTTAGATATAAGGCTAATGAGATAAATGATACATTGTCTTATTATGTATATAATAGTATGCCGATTTTTAATTTTAAGCCTCCTTATTCAACAAAAATTAATTCAATTTTTAGAGATACTATAAAAGTTTTTGATCCTGATAATGATACAGTAAATGTAGATATACTAAAACCACAAGATGCAAAATTAATAGAGGATTCTATTATAGAATATACTATTTCATCAGGTTTTACCAGTGGAGATAAAATTAGTTTTAGTTTAAAAGCTTCAGATAAAATTCAGGATAATTATTATAATTTTGAAATTTTATTAACAGATCAATATAATAAAGAGATTAATATAGGGGATAATATTTTAGAAATTACAACACCAGAGATGATTTATATACCAGAAAAATATTTTTATTATGGTAATGATACTCTTTATCAGGAAGCAGTTTATGATACTACTTTTGAGAATGACATCACTTATATAAAATTGATTGATAGCCGTTCATTAGTATGGTGTAAATTTTTGAAAGATTATGATAATTATTTGGTTAGAAGATTTAGTAGAGATAGTTTAAATTTTATATATGATACAGTTAATATTAGTTCTGGAGATACTCTTTATTTACCATTAAAGACGAAACATTTTTATCAGGACGAGATTCCTATAAGAAGATTAAAAGAAGGAAAGTTTTTTTGTGGTGTTTATGAAGTTATGAATAAAGAATATGTTCAATTTGTTTTAGATAGTGGTTATTATAAACAGCAGTATTGGAGTGATGAGGGATGGCAGGTAAAAACAGATAGTCAATGGTATGTGCCAAAAGGATGGGGAACAGTAACTTACTATAACAAATCAATATCTTCTGATCCAGATGCACCTGTGGTTGGGATTTCTTATTATGAAGCAGAGGCTTATGTAAATTGGCTAAATGATAAATTTAATGCAAAATTTAAAATCCCAGATCAAATTGAATGGGAAAGAGTAGCAACTGGACCTGAATATATTGATACAGTTTATACAGATTCTATTATTTATTCATTGCCTTTTAGAGATTTTCCATGGGGTAATACATTTATATCTTCTTATCTTGTTTTTGCAGAATCTGATAGTGTTCAGAAGCCATGTAGTGAATATTCTCATTTTGATGGTAAAAGTTATGAAGGTGTTTGCCATCTTCTTGGTAATGCTTTAGAATGGACTTCCAGTAAGGTTGGAGATAAATTTATTTTAAGAGGTGGTAGTTTTAAATTTCAAAATTTCACTGATATATTTCATAATAAAATAAAATTTTCCCTGCACCCGGCTACAAGAAGGGAAGATGTTGGGTTTAGAGTAATAAGAATTGATTAATATATTTAAAATACACAATATTAAGATCAGACTAATTAATATAGATGGTAATTTTTAAGGTAGGTACTTGGCTAATTAACCATAAATAAATAAGTTCTATATTTAGAAAACATTTATCATATACAAAATCAATAGTATATAAAATAGGCAATTAAATGTTTTTGCTTTAATATATCTAAAGTAGTTAGAATACGAGTTTACAAATAATAAATGCAGCGGTGAGTCCTACAAAATCACCAATTAATCCAGAAATAACCGCATGTCTTGTTTTTCTTATAGAGATTGCACCGAAATAAACAGCTAATACATAAAATGTTGTTTCTGTACTTCCAAACATAGTTGATACTAACAGTCCTATAAATGAATCAGGCCCATGGGTTTTTAGTATTTCTGCCATTATACCCTGAGCACCACCACCAGATAATGGGCGCATTATTGCCATTGGTATTGCTTCAGGAGGATATCCTACTAAATTTGTTAATGGACTTATTAATTTTGTGAAATAATCTAATGCTCCTGAAGCTCTGAACATTGATATTGCTACCAGTATTGCTACAAGATAAGGTATAATTTTTATTGCGATAGTAAATCCATCTTTAGCGCCCTCTATAAAAAGTTCATATACTTTTAATTTTTTATAGAGTCCAACTATTATTACTATAAAAATAAACAAGGGTATTGCCACAATAGACAAAATATTTGTAATTTTAATAAAGAGATTGGGCGTTGGTAGTATTGTTTTATATATAAAATTATCTTCTTTAATAATAAAATTTGTCTTATTTATAAATAAGATAGATATTGTGATACTATCTCCTCTTAGCAAATATAATGAGTCTTTTATATTTGCTTTATAAATATTGTTTATTTTTTCTAAATTAATTTCATTTTTGTTTAGAGAATAGGTCTTATTTTGCTTTTTTGAAGAAAGCTTTATAATGATATTGTTTATAGTATCAATGGGATTCAGTATTTGATATTCAAAAGAAAAACCATAAAATAAAGTATCTATCTTTTTTGATGGATCTGGATTTATACTAAGTATTTTTATATTTTCATCTTCTAATTTTTTTACATTTATTATATCGGCATTGGTTATATTAAAAAATGTTATAAATGGTAATATTAAAAAAAGCATTTTTTTAATCCATTTCATTTTCAAGCTCCTTTTCTGCTTTTTCATAAGAGAAAATAGATAATTTTTCTAATATTTTAGAAGCAGTTATTGCTGCAGTAAATGCTGAAAGAGAAGCAATCAGGGTTGTTCCAATAATAGCAGTAGGGGATTGTGAACCAGCAGAACTTCTAATTGCTATAACAGTAGCAGGGATTAATACTGGGCATGCTGTATTCATTGCAAGAAATGTTACCATTGCATTGCTTGCAACTTTTTTATTTTTATTTAATGATTGTAATTCTTCCATTGCTTTTAATCCTAATGGGGTAGCAGCATTTCCTAATCCTAAAAAATTTGCACTCATATTCATTAATATTGAGCCAAGCGCTGGATGATCATTAGGTATATCAGGGAATAAGAATTTTGTAATAGGTTTTATTGTTTTTGCTAAAATTTTTATAAATCCGGCTTTTTCTGCTATTTTCATAATTCCAAGCCAGAATGCCATAACACCAATCAAGCCTAATGCAAGTTTTACAGAAAAATTTGCTGAGTCAATTGCTGCTTTGGTTACTTCCTCTAATTTACCATTTATAGCACCTATAATTAATGAAATTAGTATTAAAAATGACCAGATGTAATTTAGCACATAGTCCTCCTTTTTTTATTTTAATATAATAAATATGTTTTTTTATTCAATATTATTTTTTTATTAAATTAAAATTTTTTGACCATTCAAAAAAATTCATTATATTTTCAAAAATTTTTTCTTCTTCTGTTGATATGGATTTTTTAAAAAGGTTTTTAAAATACTTTTTTATTTTATAAGAATATGATTGATTGCCTATTTCGCCATATAGTGCCTGGTAGTAGGATATTATTATATTTTGATATAAATAGATTGCATATCTGTTTTTTATTTGGTATGGAGCTGTTGAATTCATACATTCTTGCCATTTGATATTTAATTTTTCCCTGGTTTCATTATTTATATTAAGATATGTACACAATGAATCTAATATATTATTAAAAGATAACCAAAATGTACTATCTATTGGTTGTAGTTGATAAGTTTTGTAGTTTAATATTTGATTGCTCTTAAAATTTTCCATGATATATTTAAATTCATTCTCTGTGAGTGAAAAACTATTATGGTAAGATCTATACAGATAAGCGATATAAAGAGGGGCTAATAAGAGCTGCCTATTAGATGTTATCAGTGATTTTATATCTTTTATAAATTTAGGGGCTTTAATATTTTCTGGTTCATATTGTGAAATGGTATTGCTAATATTATCGTAAAAGGGGGGAAGTTTAGAAAAACTGACTGTTATTAAACTTAAGAGGGTTATATCATATATTGTTTTCTTAAAAAGATAATATTTTCCTTTTTCTTTTGTAAATTCTAATATTTTCATTTTAAATAATAAATTATTTATAAGAATTTCTAAAGAATCAATACTTTTATCAAGATTTATATTATTTGTATCATTTATTACCGGTTGTATAAATTTTTTAAGAATTTGATGATTTATTTTTTCAGAAGTAAGTCCATGAATATCACAAAAAATATTTATATGATCCAATGTTATATTTTCCAATAAATAATAGTTTATATAATTTAATAAAAAGTTTTCTTTTATATTTTCATAATCAAATTTTTGAAATTTTTGTTTCATATTTCTTATATTTAAGGCTATTGTTTGAGATTTTAATTTCTTCTGAGATTCTTCAAGTAATTTAGCATATTTAATAATATTTTTTATTTCAGGGTATTCTGTGATATCAAAAATTTTTCCAGGACTGAATTCATTTAGTTCTAAGAGATATAATTTTTGATTTAGAGGATTTCTATATAAACCATATACCTTTTGTAAATATTTAAGAGCGATCATATTATTATTTTTTAATATTGCAAAATCAAAAATTCCTTTTGGTATTTGGACTGTTTTTACTTTTCCTGTAAATATAAATTTATCAAATATACTTTTGGTTTTTTTCTTAGGTTGAAAAGGAGTGTATATGCTTCTTATATTTACAGAATTTGTTTTACTATATACAGTTCCTTCTTTTTTTTCTTCAATATCTTTAAATTGAAAAAGAAATCCTGAGTGTACATACCCTGTATCATTATTAAAGACTATTTTTACAAAATAATCTTGCCTATTTTTATCGAACCGCATAAGATACGCTTTGGAGTCAATTAGAGTAATTGTGCTGAATCTTGGAATACTTTTTTCTCTTACAAGGTAGCCATTTTTTAATTTTCTAAAAATAAGATTATCTTTTTTGGTTACTACTTTTAACTTTATATTTTTTTTTACTTCATAATTTTTTAGATCTTCAGTAATATAATTCCATAATATACTATCATTAATTATATTTTGTTTGGTAATTTTTTGGCTGAGAATAACCTGGTATATTAAAAAACATAGTATTATAATTTTTGTTTTCATATAATATTATTCGACATATTGAGTGTTTAAATTTAATTTAAATAAAAAAAAGCCAGATTTTTTGATTTAAAATCTGGCCTTTATAGTACAAATAGATAAAATTATTTTATTTAAAAATATCTACTAAATCTGTATTTTCCCATGTAAAACAATCTAATTCTCTACCAAAATGTCCATAGGCAGCAGTTAATCTATAAATAGGTCTTCTTAATTTTAATGCTTCGATAATACCATGAGGGGTTAAATCTATATTTTTTATTACTTTTTTAGCAATTTCTTTATCTGAAATTTTTCCTGTTCCAAATGTATTTATCATAACAGAAACAGGTTGGGCAACACCAATTGCGTATGCCAATTGTACTTCACATTCGTCAGCAATTCCGGAAGCTACAATATTCTTTGCAATCCATCTTGCAGCATAAGAAGCAGATCTATCAACTTTCGTTGGATCTTTTCCAGAGAAAGCACCACCACCATGGCTTCCTTTACCACCATAGGTATCAACAATAATTTTTCTTCCAGTAAGGCCGGTATCTCCCATTGGACCACCAATAACAAATCTTCCAGTAGGATTAATATAAAATTTTATTTCTTTTTCATCATATAAATTTTCAGGTAATACTGGTTTGATAATTTTTTCAATAACTTCATGTTCTATTTCTTCATGAGTAACATCAGGATCATGTTGTGTTGAAATAACCACAGTATCTATTCTAACCGGCTTTCCATTATCATATTCAACAGTTACCTGAGATTTTCCATCAGGTCTTAGAAATGGAATTTCTTTTTGTTTTCTTGCTTTTGATAGTTGCATGGTTAATTTATGAGCGAGAATTATAGGAAGTGGCATTAATTCTTCTGTTTCTCTACATGCGTAACCAAACATCATGCCTTGATCTCCAGCACCTTCTCTATCAACTCCCATTGCTATATCTGGAGATTGTTTGTCTATTGTTGTAATTACTGAGCATGTTTTATAATCAAATCCGTAATCAGCATTATCATATCCTATTTCTCTAACAGTTTCGCGTACTATATTTGGAATATCCACATAAATTTTTGTAGTAATTTCACCACCAACTAACACCAACCCTGTTGTAACAAAAGTTTCACAAGCAACACGACCTGCAGGATCATCTGCAATTATTGCATCTAAAATTGCATCAGAAATCTGATCACACATTTTATCTGGATGACCTTCAGTAACAGATTCCGATGTAAATAAATGTCTTTCATTGCCCATATAATTTTCTCCTTTTTAGATTATTCTTCTGATGAAAATAATGGAGCGACATCAATGACAATGTCATCATTGTCGAGATTAATTAATTTTACACCTTTGGTATTTCTTCCTATAGTAGGAATATCGCTACCTTTAATTCGTATAAGAATTCCCTTTTTAGTAATAATCATTATTTCATCATCATCTTTAATTTCTCTTATATCCTTGCAGTATCCTCTATTTTCATCATATTTTATGTTTATTATTCCTTTACCACCACGATTGGTTATTCTATAATCTTTTATTGGAGTTTTTTTACCAAAACCTTTTTCAGTAACAGTTAAT